>TARA_B100001057_G_scaffold231658_1_pt1 | contig 16400 bp, 18 predicted proteins | sample TARA_B100001057 | Tara Oceans TARA_B100001057 (sample SAMEA2621839) | marine metagenome | biome: marine biome (ENVO:00000447); feature: surface water layer (ENVO:00002042); material: "saline water (ENVO:00002010), including plankton (ENVO:xxxxxxxx)" | depth 5 m
CCTATCAAGGTCTGGTCGGTGCCATCTCCAGACTTTTATCAAGAAGACGACGAGCTGGAGATCCCAACAACTGTAACAGAAGATTTTTAATTATGGAAAAAGAGCCAGAGAGATATTACGATTGGATGCTTTGGATGTTAAGAAAGGAGAAAGAAATGTCACAAGGAATTGTTAAGAAAAATTTTAAAGATAAAAATCTAAGCTCGACTTCAAAAGCTTGGACTAAAAAATATAAAAAGAATGCAAACAAAAAAGAAAGGTCTAAATCAAAGAGAGACCTTAGAGGAGAAGAACAATGAACACTTTTTTCGCCTTATATATTTTGACTGTTCCTGATATTATGGAAAACAATGTTAATTTAAAAAGAGTTGTGTTTCATGATCACGAGACTTGTATGTATGTTGCGCAAAGCTTAAACCAAGTTCTTGACCCAGTTGCAAAAAAACAAAATTGTATTGAGGTTGATAATTTTATTATTACTGTTAGAACCCCACTACCCAAACCAGAGTTTATGAAATGATGGATGATGAATTTAAATTAAAGCCAATTAAAAAAGACAATGGCCAACACCAGAAAAGATATATTAGTCCTGAGGCTAGACAAGTAATGAAGAAACTTTTAAAAGAAAAAAGAAAGGGTGAAAGTTTAGCAAAAACTTTTTCTAGATTAAAAGATGATAAGTTAAAGAAATGAGATATGTACAAATAATCCTTGGTCCCCCAGGAACAGGCAAGACCACAACTCTTTTAAAAATAGTTGAAGACAATTTAAAAATGGGTGTAGCTCCAGAAAAAATTGCATATCTTGCTTTCACTCGTAAAGCTGCAACTGAAGCGCAAGAAAGAGCTATGGAGAAATTTGGTTTTGAGGAGGATAGATTTCCTTATTTTAGAACTTTGCACTCTCTGGCATTTAAACAACTTGGTCTTCAAAGAGATGAGGTAATGACAAATGAACATTACAGAAAGCTTGGCAAAGCTTTAGGTGTAGAATTTAAGGGAATATATGATGAAGATCTGGGTGTTCATACTGGCTATGGTTTAGGAGACAAATGCTCAAGAGTTGAGTCTCTGGCGAGAGTGGGCTTAAGATCAATTGAAGATCAATATAATATTACAGCGATTGATGATTTAACACTTCATGCTGTTAGGCAATATGATAAGGCACTAAGATTTTATAAAGAGGAAAATGGTCTTTTAGATTTTACTGATATGCTTCAGCAATATAATTCACCCTTGCCAATAGATGTCTGTATAATTGATGAGGCACAAGACCTAAGTTCTTTGCAATATAAAATGGCGATATTAGCTTCGCAAAATGCTAATCAAGTATATATAGCTGGTGATGATGATCAGGCAATATTCGGTTGGGCAGGAGCTGATGTAAATAAGTTTTTAAATTTAAAAGGTGATAGGGTTGTTCTGCCTCAGAGTTATAGAGTTCCTCAAAAGGTTCACTCAGTTGCATTTGATATTGTCAAAAGAATAAAGCACAGATATGCCAAGCCTTGGACTTCAAAGCTGGAGTCTGGCATGGTTGAGTATATTGCCGACGAACAACAGATCGACTTCTCTGGTCAGGGAACGTGGTTGTGCATGAGCAGGTCAAAATATTTACTAAACAGATTCCAGCAAGCTGCAAGACAACAAGGCTATGGATATTTTTATAATGGCAAAAACTCTCTTGAATCAGAAGAAACTCGAGCAATAACGAGCTGGGAGAAAATTAGAAATGGCAAAGAACTTACATTACATGAAACAAAAAATATGATACAATTTATGCCATTCAAGATTAAGATAGAAAGAAAAGAAAAATATAACGTGCAAGATTTAGGTTTAAATGGTAATTCAAAGAACTATGATTGGATGGATATGCTTAAAGGTATTGCTCCTGACGAAAGAGAATATCTGAGATCTTGCCTACGAAATGGAGAAAAATTTAGTGAAAAACCAAGAATAACAATATCAACAATCCACCAAAGTAAAGGTGGCGAGGCTGATAATGTTGTGTTAAGAACTGACATGGGCAGATATAGTTGGGAGAATACCCACAAGGATGAGGAAAACAGGGTTTGGTATGTTGCTGTTACAAGAACAAAACAAAATTTATTTATAGTTCAGCCTAGAGGATTGCGTCATTATGTGCTGTAACTTATTGATATTTAAGGGAAATAAAAAAGATTATCTTTTTTTAAAAAAATACTTTACAATGTGGATGAAATAAGAGAGACTATATATGTCAACTACTGAGAAAGGAAATTAAATGACACATTATTCAATAGACATCAAAAACTTTGGAATAAAAGCATATGATGACAGAGCAACTGCTCAGACTTGGGCAAATGGTTGCCTTATCTTTTCAAACATTGATGAGATGCTTGACAACCCTAATGTCACTCTTACAACTTTTGCAAACATGTTCAATGCTAACAGTCCTGCAAAGGTTAAAAGGTTTGCTGATAAAAAGTCAGCTGCAAAAAGATTATTTAATCTTGTTGAGGAACTTGATCTTCCTGTTAGAAAAGAGGAAGTTAAAAAGACACCCCAAGTGGATGCTCTTCCTGGAATGACACCAATCGGCATCCCAGAGACAGCTGATGTTAAAAAGGCAAGAGCTGTTGCTAAAGCTCGGCAGATTTTAAAAGCCAAAGACACCATCAAAAAGAGAAATGCTCGTCATGAGCTTGTTGGTAAATTCATCCGAGCAAAAGGTATTTACAACCCTCGTAAGTTCAACACTAAGGGTTATGTCTCTCACCAGATACTTATTGACAACCAAAAAGATCATGTTGATCAGTGGATGTCATTTGAGCTTTTCACTGAGCTTGGTGGTCGACTAGAGGATGCCCGATGGGATATCAAAAAGGGTTGGGTCGAGATAAAGGACTAATAACTTAAAACTTGAGGAGGGGATAATCCCCTCCTTTTAATTTGAGGAAGAAAAATTGGAACTAGAAATAATATCGAGCAATTTAGAAAATTATGATAATAAACATCTGTCGAGGATTGCTTGGGAACTCTCTAGATCTCCAGATGATACAACTCCCCTAGACACTATATTATCGATTGATGCTCCTGTTAATGAGGTGCCATCGGTTGTGCTTAGTGTTCAGTGCACAATATTAGAAAGAGAAATAATAGCATCATTCAGAGATCATGTTATGTGGGCAAGAACCTCAAGAGTTGATGCTCCCGAAGATTTTGAAGTTCCGGAATATCTTAACAATAAACTTGAACCTTTTTACAATGCTCTTAAGGATGAGATAATAAATTTAAAAGGAGCTGGAGTCATTCAGGACGAATACAGAATGAAAATGCCCATAGCCTCTAATACATCCTTTACAACTCGCCTATCCTGGAGAGGCTTGATAAAACTTTATAAGCTTTATGAATTTTTAAGCAAGATAGATGACTATTTTATCATTGGCTTAACTCAGCTAAATAATAAATTTCAAATAAGCAAGTATGCAAAAAACTATAGCTTTGTTGATCCTATACCAGAACTCATGCCAGAAGAAATGCAGACTGGTTCAATTGGTCCGATAATAAATATATATCAAGAAATGACAATAGCTCTGCGTGCTCAAGTTGTTAGGCATAGAAATTTTACATTCAAAGATAATTTAATTTCTATAATTGAGAATAATCCTTGGAATAAAACTTTGGGTGATACAATAAAAATATGCATATCAGCTGAAAAAGAGTTTTGGAAAACAGTTGTTAATAAAAGGCAATGCTGGATTGCGCAGTATGGTATATGGAAAGATATTATAGTCGAGGCGCAAAAGTTCATAAACATAAGCGAACAAAATCTGCCATGCAATAAAGGTTTCTGCCCTTATACTCGAGATGCTGAATTGAGATACACTGATAAAGATCCAGGAGCACCATGCCCAATACAAAGTAAACTTGCTTCAACTCCTATCGATAAGAAATACATGGACATGGTAAAAATAGAAGCAAGCTATAGACCAGCCTTTTGGCAAAAACATATTGAACAAGTGGAGGTAAAATGAAAGTTTATTTAGCAGGACCATTTTTTAACGAAAAGCAAATCAGCATTATTGATAAGATCGAAAAGGCTTTTGACAGGCATGAAATAAATTATTTCTCACCCAGAAAAGGTGGTGGCATAATTACTGATCTTCCTGTTGAGGAGAGAATGAAAAGATCAAAAGAAATTTATCAGAGCAATATTGATAATATGATTGATTCAGATATTTTATTTGCAGTTGTCGATGGCAGGGACACTGGCACTGTTTATGAAATGGGATATTTTAAATCACTTGACGATCATAACGTATCAAAGGGAGGATATTTAACTGATCTTTTTCAGTCACGAAGATTCTCTGTTACATACACTGATGAAAATTTTGGCCTTAATATAATGCTAAAAGAGAGTGTAGCTGCACATGTAGTTGGTGAAGAGGACCTAGAAAAATTTTGTGGGTCTTTAAGGTTTTATGGTGATCAGCGTGAAGACATACCTATGCTTGAAAGATCATTCAAAGTATTTCAAAACTTTAATCCAGAGGTTGAGTAATGGATATTATAAAAATATTTAGCACTGCCCAAAAGATGTCCGCAATAAGAAGATATTCGCAGATCCATCTTTTAAAGGAGGAGAGTGTTCTTGAGCATACTGGATTTGTTTGCTTGTTTTCTTATTTACTTTGCCATGAGCTTAACACTAAGGCAACAAACAGTATAACAGAAACTATGGATATTGGTGAGGTTTTGTGTAAGGCTGTTACGCATGATATTGATGAGGTTGTGACTGGAGATATTCCTAGACCTACAAAGTATTTTGATGAAAATTCAAAAAAGACTTTTGATAAAATATCTGAGGCTGGTATGGAAAAATTGTTAGAAGAAATGAACCTACAGATCTCTGTTAATTTAAAATTACAAAGGGACTGGGGGAACTCCAAAAAAGGCAATGAGGGTGTAATAATAGCAATTGCTGATTTAGCTTCAGTTGTTTTTAAAATATGGGATGAGGTTATTCTTTTAGGCAATCAAAAACTTATACCTCAAGGAATTCAGGCAATAGAATATTTAAATGCCTTGAAGAGATATGTTGACAACTCTGATATGAATAATGATCAAATTAAAGTTATTGAGAATATAGTCGAGCAGTTAAAAGAAATATGTGAGATTGTTAAAGAAAAAGACCAAGAGGGTTTCGGTTCATTTGCACCTTTGAAGTCTTATAGGCACCAACAAATAGAGGAGAACAGAAATGCCTAGACCAGAGCTTTACCCACAAGCCTTAATAAATAAAATCCATGAGATGAAGTCCATGGGCAATAAAATAAAAGATATTGCTAACAGGCTTAACATGGACAAAGTAAAGGTTGAATATATACTTTATAAGAGACATCCAAAAGAAGAGCAAAAGCTTAAAAAAGGAAATCCTACACTTGACTATACAGAGCTGAAGGAAGCTATGGATGAAGTTTATAAAGCAAACAACAGCCTTAAAGATCTTATTAAAAAAACTAGGAATGTTGTCAACAATATAAAAAATAAATGGAGAGCAAAATGAAAAAGAAAACTCCACTCGATTGTATGGATGAGGCTTTTAAAACATTCAAAGAAAGAAATAAAGAATATGGTGACAACTATCTTAATCATGGTAAGGTTATGCAGGCTCTGTTCCCAAATGGTGTAAAATTAGAAACAGTTGAAGATTATAACAGGTTTGGTATATTAAACATGATGGTCGCAAAGTTTACGAGATATTGCCAAGGTTGGCCAAAAGCTCATGTTGATTCAATACACGATCTTGGTGTATATTCTTTTATGATGGAGTCAATTGACGATGATAGTGTTTGACCTGGAGACAACAGGCTTACCAAAGGCTGAAGGTTCTGACCTAGACATGCAACCTCGCATAATAGAGTTCGGTGCTATAAAGGTTGATGATGATCTTGAGGAAGTTGACAGGCTTGAGTTTTTCTGTAATCCAGGGCATGAGCTTGACCCACAGATAATAAAAATAACAAACATAACAGATGATATGCTAAAAGACAAAAAGCCTTTTATTGCGCACTACAAGGATCTATGTGAATTTTTTATTGGTCAAAGAGAAATCGTTGCACATAATTTACCTTTCGACAGAAAAGTTTTAAGGTTTGAACTTGAGAGAGTTGACAAGCTTACAAAGTTTCCATGGCCGATAGAGCATATTTGTACTGTTGAGGTTGGGCAACAAGTCTGGGGAAAGATGAGAAAGCTCGGAGATATTTATGAAGAGCTCTTCGGACTTAAAATAGAAAATGCCCACAGATCAATAAATGATGTAAAGGCAACAATAGAAATATTAAAATGGTATAAAAAAGAAGGACACCTTTAATGGATGAACATAAAATAGATGAGAGCACCTTTATTGGTGGTTGGTATATGCCAGAGAATGTCTGTGATGATATAATGCAACTTTATGACTTAGAAAAAGACACTCATGCAAAAGGCATGGCTGGAGGAGGTGTTAATGAAGAAATCAAAAAAAGCACAGAGAAAACTGTTTTTCCACAAGAGTTTTATAAACTTGATAGATATCTTTTTTATTTACAAGAATGTTTGGATATCTATAAAGAAAAATTTTCTTATAGTAATCGCATCTCTCCTTACAAAATTGTTGAGGGAATAAACATACAGCGTTATAAACCTGGGGAGGGTTTTTATAGATGGCATTGTGAAAACATGGGTTTAGCAGATTGCTCAAGGCATCTAGCATTCATGACATACTTAAATACTTTGGATAATGCTGGGACAGAATTTTATTATCAGAAATTGTCAACGCCATGTGTTAAAGGACTAACTGTTATTTGGCCAGTTGGTTGGACGCATACCCACAGAGGTGTAATAAATAATATTGGCACAAAAACTATCATCACAGGGTGGTATAACTTTTTTGAAACTATGGAAGGAGCATAGAAATGACACCAGCACTTATAGGCTCGATAATAGGAGCAATAGTTGTAATAATTTTGTCGAATTATATATAATGATAAATGTTAGATTAAGATCAGAATACTCTTTCCGGAAAGCCTTTGGTCCAATTCAAAAGGTAATAGAGACTGCTGGGCAGAAAGCTGTGGGTGTTTGCGACACTGGAACATGGGGTCATGTTACATTTTCTAAGCAGTGCAAATCACTGGGTGTTAAACCTTTATTTGGTGCTGAAATATCAGTTGTTGAAGATGCTTCTGATAAATCAAAACAAGCTGACAATAAAATGGGTTTTATCGCAAAGAATAATGCAGGTTTAAAAGAGATATATGACCTAGTAACAAAGTCCACCAATAAAGAGCATTTTTATTATTTCCCTCGACTTAGTTATAGCGAGCTGTTTGATATTAGTGATAATATTATAATGCTAAGTGGCACGCACCCAAACCTTGGAATGTTGCCAATAAAAAACAAAGAGAATATTTTTATAGAACTCAATCCAATGACACCTAAAAAGATCCTTGACTTTGCCCAGAGAAAAGGATTTCGGGTTGTTGCCACATCTGATAATTATTATCCCACAGTAAATGATAAAAAGGCTTATGAAGTTTTGGTTGGGAGAAATCGAACTGACAGGACAGCACCTATGCATATCTTAAATGAATGGGAGTGGAGAGATGCTGTTCCTTGGGCACCAGATGAAGCAATAGAAAATACTTATAAAATAGCTGATATGTGTGAGGTTGATTTGCCTGTTGGCCAAATGATATCTTTTACCCCAGATAAAACTCTTAAACAAATGTGTTTAGAGGGAGCACTATTAAGAGAAATTGACTTGAAAGATCCTGTTTATGGAGAAAGGCTAGAGCGAGAACTTGAGATGATCGCTAGTAAAAGTTTCGAGGATTATTTTTATGTTATAGCTGACATGATAAATTATGCAAAACAGCATATGCTTGTTGGACCAGCCAGAGGCTCTTCAGCTGGATCATTGGTTTGTTATCTCATAGGCATAACTGATATTGATCCTTTAGAATATGATTTATTATTTGAAAGATTTATTGATGTTAACAGATCAGACTTGCCTGACATAGATATTGATTTTCAAGATGATCGTAGAGAGATGGTCTTTGATTATTTAAGAAATAAATATGGTGATGAAAAAGTTGCACACTTAGGAACTGTCTCAAGATATAAAGCGAAATCTACAATAGGTGAGGTTGCTAAGGAACTTGGCATTCCTGCTTGGGAGGTCAATGATTTAAAAGGTGCTATAATTGAAAGAAGCTCTGGCGATGCTCGAGCAGCAATGTGTATAATGGACACGTTTAATGATCTTGAAATAGGCAAAAAGGTTTTAGAGAAATATCCACAAATGAAAATTGCTGGAGACATGGAATATCATGCTAGGCACAATGGGGTTCATGCAGCTGGAATTATTGTTACTGAAGAACCTGTAAGTCATTATTGCTCAGTATCAGCTCAAACTGGTGCAGCTCAGATTGATAAAAAAGATGCTGAGGATTTGAATCTTTTAAAAATAGATGCACTGGGTTTGAGAACTTTATCAGTAATTCAAGACATACTTGATCAAGTTGGTTGGAAAAGAGAAGAGCTTTTAAAATATCCTCTTGAAGACAAAAAAGCTTTTAAAATATTAAACGATGAAAAATATGCAGGAATATTTCAGTTTGAGGGTTATGCTCTTCAATCAGTCACTAGGCAGATGAAAATAAACAGCTTTGAGGATTATGCCTCTATAACATCACTTGCTCGTCCTGGACCATTACAATCAGGTGGCACAACACAGTTTATTAAACGTCATACAGGTGCTGACCCAGTTACATTTTTGCACCCAATGACCGAGGCAACAACAAAAATTACAAATGGCATTGTTATATATCAAGAACAAGTCATGGTTATTTGTAGAGAGATGGGCAAACTAACATGGGAAGAAATAAACCAGTTGCGCAGAGCTATGAGTAAATCTCTTGGAGAAGAATTCTTTGACAGATATTGGATGAGGTTCAAGGCTGGAGCTGAAGAAAATAATATAAAAGAAGAAGATGCTCGCAAGGTTTGGGAACATATCAATACTATGGGTTCAATGGCTTTTAATCGCTCTCATGCAGTTTCTTATGCTTTGATAAGTTATTGGTGTTGTGTTTTAAAAAGTAAATTTCCTCTTGAGTTTGCAGCTGCATGTCTAAGAAATGTAAAAGATGATGAGCAGGCTGTTAAGCTTCTTAGAGAGGTTGTAAGAGAGGGACTAACCTATAAACCTTTTGACAAGTTTAAGTCTATGGAGAACTGGTCTGTACAGGATGGACAGCTTATTGGTGGTCTTATAGGTATAAAAGGCATAGGACCAAAAATGGGTGAAGATATTATTAACAGGAGAAAATTAAACCAGCCTTTAACTCCAAGACAAAATACGCTGTTAGACAATGGAGAAACCCCATACGATGATATCTTTGAGTGTGAACGCAGGTTTGGTCACATGAAAAAAGATCCCTCTGCACACAAGATACAAAGCGATATAATTGATATAACAAATCTTGATGCTGATAAACCTGGAGAGTTTGTATTCTTTGGTAAGCTAAAAGAGAAAAACCTTAGAGACATGAATGAAACAGTAAACCTTGCGAAAAGAGGTGGGCGCAAAGTCGATAGAAATAACTTGTGGCTGAACATGACTTTTGAGGATGACACTGGTCCAATCATCTGCACAATAGATAGGTTTAGATATAATAAGCTCGGCAAACCTATAGTTGAGGAAGGAAGAATAGGAGATTGGTATTTAATTAAAGGAACTATTAAAAAAGGCTTTAGAAAAATATACTTAGACAAGTGGCGTAAACTAGCATAAGTTATTGATTTTATTGACTTATAAAAAAAGTTATATTTTTTTGAAAAAAATACTTTACTTCTCTGGCGAAATAAGATAATCTTATTGTATTGATACTGAGAAAGGAAGACAATGACACATTATATTAGAACAAATAGACGTCAAGAATACAAAACTTTAGTTGGTGAAGGAATGGCCATTACTAATATTGCAAAATTTTGTGACGATGAAGACAATAAAAAGATTGTTTTTGCTCTTAAGGAGATCATGAGCTGGAACTCTTTCGCTAGGTCTTTAGTTGATCAGGTTGCTAGCAAGGGAAGTTTATCTGATAAGCAATTATTTGCAGCATCTGCTATGTTAGCAAAGGTCGAGAAGAATAAAGCTGAAAGAAAGTCAAACATGACTTCTCTTGATGTTAGCAATATATTGGCTGTTCTTGATAAGGCTGACTCAGCAATGAAGACACCTAAGATCAGAGTTGGTGACTTTGTTTTCTCTAAGCCTGCACCCCACTCAAAGAATGCTGGTTCTCTTTATATCAAGCAATTGGGTGATTACATCGGCAAGGTTACTGGTGGTTATTACTTACCAGTGGGCAATGTCTCAAAAGAAACCATCGCTGAGATCAAAGAGATCTGCAAAGATCCTATGGAGTCAGCTGTTGCTTATGGCAGAAGAACTGGCAACTGCGCAGTATGTGCTAGAGAACTAACTGTCAAGGAAAGCATCGACAGAGGTATCGGACCAATCTGCGCAGACAAGTTAGGAGTACTGTAATGAAAAAGCATACTCCACAAACTCGTCAAATTATTTATTGTGACACTGGCGTATATAGGACCACTTGGTGTGGTCCTTATGCCATAGCTGTAATCTGCGGAGCTGAATATGAAAAGGCATATAGAACTGTTCGAGCCATTAGAGGTAAAAGACATTGTAAAGGTATAACCTGCGACAACCTTACAAAAGCCTCTGCGCAACTTGGTGTAAAAGGCAAATGGGTTACATTAGAAAAAAGGCAAAAGGCTGGCAACTTTATTAAAACTTTGGAAAAAAATAAAGTTTATGTCATAAATGTTACTAAGCATTTTTTCATACTTGATACTCGTGATTATACAACTATTGATAATCAAGTTCCTAAGTGGATTGCTGGTGAGATGTCTAAGCACAAGAGCAAGCTTGTTTCTAAATACTTTGTTGTTGAAAACCCTCAGTTCGAGCCTAAAGAAAACAATGAATGGTTAATTGAACCTTTGGCAGCGAGCAAGTAGATGTTAATAACAAAAGCAGATTTCGGAAAGTATTGCCTCATCAAGTCAAAGCTTGATGGGGACAGCTTTGAAAAACTATCTTCACTTCCTGGATTTAAAAAGTGGATTGGTCGAGATCTGCTTTTTGATCCTACAAGTGCAAATATAGATAGAATTAAAAAGTTTTTCCCTGATGCTGAGTGGGATGATTCAGCCTCCCCTGCACTTGATAAATATATTAATAATCTCAAGGAGCTTGAAGACAACCTAAAGATGAAAGAAAAAGACTTCAAAGACATGGGTGATTATAAATTTAAGACTAAGCCTTTTGATCATCAACAGAAAGCTTTTTATTTATCAAGAGATAAAAAAGAATTTGCCCTGTTAATGGAGCAGGGAACTGGGAAAACAAAAGTTATAATCGACAATGGTGCTTATTTATATTCCAAAGATAAGATATCTGCTATGGTTGTTATTGCTCCTAATGGTGTGCACAGAAACTGGTTAAAAGAAATAGACACTCATTTGCCAGATTGGTGCCCAAGAGAAACATTTTATTATTATTCAGGCATGGGCAAAAAGCACCTTGAAAATTTTAATAATGCTATGAACCCTCTACATGACTGCCTAAAAATATTTACATTTAATGTAGAGGCTTTTGTTAGCAAGTCAGCAATAGACCTAATGAATAGAATATTGCTAGCAAACAAAGTAATGTTAGTGGTTGATGAAAGCTCTAGAATAAAAAGACCATCAGCCAAAAGAACAAAAGAAATAACAAAGTTCGGAAAATATGCTGAATATAGAAGAATAATGACTGGTACACCTATAACTAAAGGACCAGAGGATTCATACTCTCAGTTTAGATTTTTAAATCCTCATATATTAGGTTATGACAGCTTTTATTCTTTTAGGGCAAGATACTGCATAATGGGTGGCTTTGAAAATAGGCAGATAGTTTCTTATCAGAATATTAATGAACTTACAAGAAACATAGAAGGACACTCTTTTAGAGTTTTAAAAAAGGATTGTTTAGATCTTCCTGATAAAATATATCAAAGATATCCAATAAACCTATCAGCCAAGCAACAAGCCTTATACAGTCAGCTTAAAAAGTCTTTTACTGCAGAACTTAACAAAGAGGTTCTAAAGGCTCCAGAAGCAATTACAAGACTTTTAAGGCTTCAGCAAATAATATGTGGCTGGTTTCCTAGCGAAACTGAAAGTAAACCCATAGATGATAAAAATCCTAGATTAGAGGCTTTGAAAGATATTCTAAGTGATATTGACTCTAAAGTTATTATATGGGCACGCTTCAGAGCTGATATAAGCCTCATAGAGAGCATGTTAGGCGATCTGGCTGTTTCTTATCATGGAGGTATATCAAATGACCAGAGAGTAAGCTCTGTTGATCGATTTCAAAATGACCCAAAAGTCAGATATTTTATTGGTCAGCCTCAGTCTGGTGGCATAGGCTTAACCCTTACAGCTGCAGATTATGCTATTTATTATTCAAATAGCTTTGATTTAGAAACAAGACTACAATCAGAAGACAGATGCCATAGAATAGGAACAAAGAACAACATAACATACATCGATATTGAAGCACCAAAAACTATCGATACAAAGATAATAAAAGCTTTACGAGACAAAAAGAGTTTAGCTGATATTGTTACAAAGGATCCAATTTCAATGTTTTTATCAGATGATGGAGATGACAATTAATATATGACAAAGTCAGAGTTTTTGAACAGGCTATATGAGATGCGTTCAAAATGTGAGAATAAAAATATATTACAGCACATCAACAAAATGATAGAACACATTGAGCAGATGATGAGGAATAATCAGTATGACTGAAAGAAACTTTTGGGTTCTTATAAGAAAGTCAATGAAAGATTTAAAAATGTATAGAGTTGAAAACAGGGTTATGAAAGGAATGCCAGATGTTCACTATATTAAAGATGGAGTCACTGGATGGATAGAACTCAAATATCTAACTCTCTGGCCAAAGAGACGGATTAGCACAGGTCTTAAATTAAATCAATCTCTCTGGCTAAAAGAGTATGATGAACATAAAGGTAAAGCTTGGATTCTTATAAGGATCGGCAGAGACTTTACAGGTTTAATTAGTGGTAAGAATGCACAACTTATATTCTCTAGACCATCAAGAACAGATTTTTTTGATTTATTATCTTACAAAAGAATGGGAAACATGACAAAAGAAAACTGGCAAGAACTTTCGGATGTTTTAACTAAGCCTGTTGACCCTGTATAGATATAGTAAAAAGAATATAAATCCCAAGACTATAATTCCAACAAGACCATAAGTACAATATTCCAAAAATTTTCTTCTTAGTTGTGCTTGTTTATAAATTGTTTCTTGTCTTGTTTTTCTTATACTGGCTTCGGTTCTTAATAACTCATCCCAAGCACTTTGACCATGCGTAAACTGGATCCAAGTTCTTAGTTCGTCTCTTTGCTCAACTGCCTTTTTCTTTGCAGCAAAAACTTCAATTGCTTCTTGCTCGATAGACTTGCCTGCGAAAAGCTTTTTAAATATCGGAGGATTCTTTGCATCTTTTTCGGCTTGGTCAAGATCAGAAATGGCACCCATCCATCTGCCTAAGTCACTTGCCATTGACTCTATGTCTCTGCCAGCTTGAAAACCTCTTTTAATTAAACTGAATGCAGAACTAGCAGTTGCTAATGCTGTTACTGGATCGACCATTACTGCGAAGTTGCCTCAAGGAGCTTTTGTCTTTCTTCCTCGTTTAAACCCTCTATTATATTCTGAAGAGCTGGAGAGGAAGCATCTTCTCCACCAATAGTTTCTACGACTTCTGGTCTTATAGAAGCTTGAACAACTGATGAGAATAATGGTGCTGAAGCTCTTTCAATAAACTGTCTTGTCATATCAAGTGCCCGACCTCTTGACATCAAATCCTCAACCCCAGCGACTACTGGTTCTCCAGCTATCGGCACCATTTTTAAAGAACTGAATATTCTATTTCTTGTTAATGCTGATGCAAGAATATATCCAGTACCAGATGGATTAAGCTTTATCTCTGCCCAGAGAGTTGGCATTACATTTCTTCTAAAATCAGCTATCTTTTTTATTTCTTCTGGACTAAATAATTTCTCAATAATTCTTTTCTGTTTAACAAAAATGTCATTGTAATTATTAACTATGTTTGTTCTAGTTACTCCTGACTTTCCTGTACCAGCAAAAGCTTTTTCTAATATACCATCTTTTAACAGAGCAATGACTTGTGCTGATTCTTCCTCTGGTAATATTGATTTAAGTTTATCAATAGCCAAAGGTAAAGCTTGATTTGGTGCGAACTTAGAGTGTCCAAAAATAGCATTAGCAACCTGACGAGGAGTGTATTCAGGGTTTGTTATTTTCTCTAGTATTTTATTAGAAGCTTTTTGCTGAGGTGTCGCACCTTTAATCTTACCTGTAAGACCCATATAATCTTTGTAAAGACCAGTTGCATTTTGCAAAGCTTTTAGTGCATCTTCATCACCATATATAAAACCCTCGTCAATGCCTTTAAATAACGCATTATCAAAAGTTCCTTTTATCTCTCCTAATGCTAATTTCTCAGGACTTCCAGGTGCTGCTGTTCTAAATGATCTATTAAGTCTTTTCTGAAAGCTGTGTAAGGTGTTTAAATCTTGATCTTTAAATCTAGGATTATTACTTGCTTTTAAAAGTTTTTTTAAAAACGTCAGCTCTCTTTTTAAAATAGGCATTTGATCAAGCTCTGCACCTATTATGCCTAAACCCTCTCTTGGATTTGTTATTTTAAATATTGCCTCGCCAACAGCTTTTCGTATTCCATCTCTAGTCATTCTTGTATCAAGAACAGGATTACGAGCATCATTGTAAAGTTCACCTGCTTCGGTTTTCATCTCTCCAGCACGTTTACTTACTATTGATTGTATTTCTTCACCTGCAGCTCCAGTCACATCAGGTTCATCAAGATTAGTAAATGGCTTTCCGGAACCAAACTCATTTTGTAATGCTTGTGCATCCTTTACAATTTCATCAGTTTGTGCTTCATCAAAAACCTTAATAACTTTTTGCCCACCACTACCTGCAGCTCTTCTCATAAGATCTTCTTTTTCAAGTTGATCCGTTGGCTGAGGATCAAAGGTTGATTTAGGTGGCAGTGATCTTTGTTGTCCTTTTGTTAATTCATACTTTGATGTTGATTTTATTACTTCAGGGCTGAACTTCGGTAGCTTTATGCCAACTTTCTCTGCACCTTTGGCAAAAACTTTGCCGATACCTTTAGCAACTGGAGGAAGTAAAGTATCAGCTGCAACACCTAATGCTGTGGCTGAACCAATATCAGTTACAACATCACCAAGCTCTTGTTTTTTAGCTTTAGTTGTTTCTGGTGTCATAATATTTTCAACACCTTTGCCTATAGCCTCAGTTGTACTGTATGCAGGAAGTCCTCTTGCAACTGTTCCCAAAAGTGTTTTAGCACCACTTACGTACTTAGATGCTGGTAAAAATTTTATTATCTCACCAATAAATGTACCAATATCTTGCCCAGAAAATCCAGGTTTATTTATATAAAATGGTTGCTCATTCCAGACTATCATAGGATTTTCAAATTTGTCAGAATAAATACCACCAAATCTAGGATCATCTTTAAAAGCATCTTTAAATATCTCTGCTTTTCCTGCATCATCTCTTGCAAAAAATGCTTTAAGATTTGGCATTAGTGCTTCAATTATTCCTGGAGCCTGATCAACCATTTCAGTTGCCTCAGGAATATTAGGATATTCAATAGGAACTCCTTCTCCTGTAAAAGCATCTAATAAATTAGATGGAAGATTAGCAAGCTTTTGAAGCATAGTTGCTTTTTCCATTTCAATTGACTCTGGTGTTTGCTCTTTTTCTAAAGTCAATCCACCTGCATCATCTGGTAATTTAATTGCCATTAATTTCTTGCCCTTCTAAAACCTTTAATTACATATGGAGACGGACTGTCAAATATTCCATTATTTATTGCTACATCACCTTCTTCTAAATTATTATAAAAATCTGCTATTGCTTCATCATCATTCGGATCACCTGTATATCTTTTAAATATACCTGTATCAACTTCATTGAGTTTTTCTGTAATCTGTTCCATATTTGTATAATTGCCAGAAGTAAGAAGTTGTCTCTCCAGTTGATTTAATTTTATTGCATTTTCTGTAACTTTTTTCAGTGCATATAATGATATATAATTCGCTTCAGCTGTATTCCCTAAATAAAGTGCAGCTTGTTGAAATGCTCTAAATTCCATGTCTGATGTTGAACCTGATCCTGGTGGTCGCATATTA
>TARA_B100001057_G_scaffold358512_1_pt1 | contig 16381 bp, 13 predicted proteins | sample TARA_B100001057 | Tara Oceans TARA_B100001057 (sample SAMEA2621839) | marine metagenome | biome: marine biome (ENVO:00000447); feature: surface water layer (ENVO:00002042); material: "saline water (ENVO:00002010), including plankton (ENVO:xxxxxxxx)" | depth 5 m
CCATCGACGCATTTACATCCCTCCTGATCCCCACTCTGGTTAATCGGCGATATTAAGTTTTCGGCAATTTTAGCGGCCTCTTCAAGAATCGCACTGATGAGGTCAGGAGTCACTTCTGCCGTGCCCGGCATGGAGGCAAATATCTTGTCGGCCTGGAAAACCTCAGACATCAAAAATTGAATGTCGCCGAGTGGCGCGTTATAGGCGGTCATTTTTTGCTCCTAATCGGGCTGAGTTATTGCGCGAGAAATATAAGTAACAGGTATTTAACAGAGGTCCTGTTGGCTCATGCAACCCGAGTATAGGTCAAGCTGGTCACGCCGGCAGTGGATGCTTATGAACTTTTGAGGATTTATTGGCAACACAGTGTCAACCGTATGCTCCAAAATTCATGCTGTGGCTGCTTAAAAGTATGTTTTGTGCCCGGCGGGGCACCTATGAGCAGAGCCTTGTCAGGAGCTTGAGTGAAAGCGCATCTGATTTAGCGCGAAAAGTCGCCAAGGAATGAGACTACTTTTCTACTGCAGACCCACCTTAAAATTGATATTTGATGGATCCATAAGCAATCCGCCCGTTCTGGTCTAGTATGCGCGCAGAAGAATTGAGAATTTGGGCTGTCTTTTCATCGAAGATATTGCGAATCCCAAAAGAGATGATGGCTCGATTATTGGAGCTCGTCTCGACACTGTAACCATATTGCAGATCAATCGTAGTGATATCGTCGACTAAAGCGTTTATTTCATCCAGGTCCAATTCACTGAGATCCTTGAAAGAGTCGAAATAATTCGTGATCGCACTCGCGGTGTGATTACCAAGCTGCCAGGTGAGCATCAGATTGCTCTGGAGCTCCGAGCTTACCACCCGATCTTCAAGAGCCTTGGTTTCACTTTTGAGAAGTTCAAACAGAGAACCCCTGTTTTCGAAGTCCTGGACGTAAGTCGCTTTTGTGCTCAAGGTAAACTGCCCGAATCGGTTAGTGTCCCAAATGTAGGACGCGCCGAGATCAAATCCATTGCGCCCGAGCTGGGAATCTAACAGCGGAGTTTGGATGCTAAATTCATTCATTGCGGAGTCTTCGGGATAAAGTCCGGGCAGCACCAATTGCGCGCCAGTGTTGAGCGTTAGTGCCGGCGCATCAGCGATCTCTTGCCGCCATGCATCCGCCTGCAGATTAAGCCCTGCGATGGGCGTGATTTTGACTCCCAGATTAAAGTGTAGCGCGTCTTCAACCAGCGCTATTTCATAGTCCTGAGACTCGATTTTACGGGACAGCTCGATGGGCGGTGAGGCCCTACTCAAGATTGAAGTTGAACCTATGCGGAAGCTACTCACCTCCGATTCTTTGGCCTCCTGTGCGGCCGCCAACACGCACCAGCTCCCGCAAAAAGCCAGAAAGATAACTCGTGATTGAATTTTGAAGAAGCAAGAGTTCATGATTTCTTTTGGGTCATTTCGGCCGTCTTTAATCTAATTTACAGCTCAAGATGCTCGACTCGATATGAGTCTACCGCGTGGCTCACACCGAGATTCGGAACCAGTCATTCTGCATTACCCCGGTGTACACTTACGGCCGGATGTACTTGCTAGACGCGAAAGAGAAAGTGAAAGCCTGCGACCTAATGTAATCGAGAATACCATTAAAGATCTTAATTGCACATGGATTTGTGTCAGGAAATGTCGCTGAATTCTGACCGTATTGCCATATTTAAGATACGCCTACGTTACTAACCCGAACTCTTCCAACTGCAGGCTAAGGAATCAGTCGCTCTAGCCCGGCGGCGTCGGATAGCGACGCCAACTGCTGGCCGATGGTTTTGTCGAATCCAGGCAATCGGAAAAGAGGATCAATCTCTACCATTGGCAAGAGGACAAAGGCCCGCTGGTGTGCACGAGGGTGAGGAAGCCGCAGTTGGGGGCTATCGAGTATCAACCGCCCCCAACAAATCATATCAAGGTCCAGAGTGCGGGCCGCGTTCTTCCCGTTTCCTCTGACACGACCGAATTGCTTTTCAACTGCCTGTAGGCTCATGAGAAAGTTTTCAGGGCTGATCCTTTCCGGCACGTCCATCCTGACCATGGCGTTCAGAAAGTCAGGAGAACCAGGTCGGCAGTCAACCGGAGCACTCAAAAAGAGCGAAGAAACTTTAAATCCACTGCAACTTAGGCTTTTTAACTCCGCGAGCGCGCATCTAATAGTTTCCTCCGGAGGGCCGAGCTTAGACGCCAAGTTGCTCCCAATGCTGATCCAAACATCCATGCTACCGCCGACTAGCTAATCGACTGTGGAAAATTCGTGCACCGCCTGAACAAAAACAGCCACATGCTCAGGATCAACACCCGGAGTGATACCGTGTCCAAGGTTGAAGACATGCCCCGGACCCGATCCGAAGTCTTTTAGAATTCGCTTGACTTCTGCCCGAATCACTGAGGGCTCCGCGTACAGAATGGAGGGATCCATATTGCCCTGCAGCGCAACCTTGTCTCCAACTCGTGCCTTCGCGGCTTGAATGCTTATGGTCCAGTCCAAGCCAACAGCGTGGCAGCCAGTGTCAGCAATCGCTTCAAGCCACTGGCCGCCATTTTTCGTAAACAGAATGATTGGCACAGAATCAGTTTCGGTCTTCTGCTTCAATCCCTTGATGATGCGCTGCATGTAAAGCAAAGAAAATTCGCAATAGGCTGAGGGCGTCAGTATGCCGCCCCAGGTATCAAAGATTTGCACAATCTGAGCGCCAGCGTCGATCTGAGCTTTAAGATATTCGATCACCGCATCGGCGAGTCGCTGAAGCAGCAGATGCATCGCTTCGGGATGGTTGTATAGAAATTGTTTGGCGACCCGAAAATCTTTGCTACCTCCGCCTTCAATCATGTAAGTGGCGAGAGTCCAAGGGCTGCCGGAAAACCCGATCAGGGGCACCTTTCCGGCCAGCTCCCGCCTGATAAGAACGACTGCCTCAAACACATATGAAAGCTCGCGAGTTATTGAAACGTCGGGCAGAGATTCTACATCCGTCGGCGTGCGAACCACTTTACGAAACCTCGGACCCTCGCCCTCTTCGAAATACAGTCCCTGCCCGAAGGCATCAGGGATTGTCAGAATATCGGAGAAAAGTATCGCTGCATCAAAGTCATAGCGACGCAGCGGCTGCATCGCCACTTCACAGGCCAGGTCCGGATTCTTGCATAGATCAAGAAAGCTGCCTGCCTGCTTCCGAGTGGCGCGATACTCGGGCAAATATCTGCCAGCTTGACGCATCATCCATATTGGCGTGCGATCCACGGGCTGCCTAAGTAAGGCACGCAAAAAGCGATCATTCATTGGAAGCTTGATAGCACTATTAAGTTCTAAGATGGCATGATGATACATGAGCAGCCCTCATACACCAACGCAATAGGACAGCTTAACGCGAGGCGATCGAGGTGCAATCGCCTTTGGCTATATCTTGCTGGCCGTGCGAATCCATGGAGGAAGAGCAGCCGCATCATATAAATACGAGAAACACCTCCAAGAGCGCTCACAGACTGGCGCTGCAGCAATATCCCGATGGTTTTGGCGGCTGCTCGAATAAATCTGGTTTAAAACCTCGATTTTGTGTGTTTTATCTGAGGTCGCACATTGCTTATCGAGCACCTAACGACAAAGTTCTTCACCGGCTGACAGTGTTTCTCTGAGCAATTTGAGAGGCACATCACCTCGTAAGACAGCATGCCCGAGGGATTTCAGCAAAATAAATCGTATTTTCCCCTGTTCCGCTTTTTTGTCCGAAGACATCAAGTCCAGATAATCTTCCGCACTAATTTGTCCGGGGGGAATAACTGGAATGGAGAAGTCGTTTTCCAGTATCCCGCGCACTTCCGCGGCTTGTTCTGCAGTTAACAGATCCAAGCGCCGCGATAAATCAGCAGCCATTACCATACCCATCGCAACCGTCTCGCCGTGTAATAAGGTCCCGTAGCCACTTGCAGTCTCGATGGCATGACCAAAAGTATGCCCAAGATTCAGTAGCGCCCGAAGCCCAGCTTCCCGCTCATCCGCCGCTACAATGTCTGCTTTAGCCTGACAGCAGACGCGAATCAATTCAGTCAGCTTCTCGTCATCAAGAGCCAATATGTCTTCCGCATTGCTTGTCAGCCAGGCGAGAAATTCTGGCTGGTTTACAAGCCCATATTTGATTACCTCTGCCAGACCTGCCTTCACCTCTCGCTGCGGCAGCGTCTCCAGCACCTGAGTATCGATTAGGACACACTTGGGCTGATAAAACGCACCAATCATGTTTTTTCCCAATGGGTGGTTCACCCCGGTCTTGCCTCCGACCGAAGAGTCAACCTGTGCGAGCAAAGTGGTTGGAATCTGCAAGAAATTGATGCCCCGCTGATAAGTTGCCGCAGCGAAACCAGCGATGTCTCCTACAACACCACCGCCAAGTGCCACCAGTGTGGTTTGCCGATCTGCTTTAGCGCGAAGAAGCCAATCATAAATTTTAGATATGGTACCAAGCGTTTTGTGGGCTTCACCATCCGGCAAGATTATTTCCCCGCCGTAACTTTCACCGAGCATTTGCTTCACCACGTTAAGATACAGCGGCGCAACAATGTCATTACTTACCACAAATGCCCGCCCCCGGCCCAGATAAGGACGCAGTCGGCCAGCATCGTTCAGCAGGCCTGGCCCAATGAAAATCGGGTAGCTACGTTCACTCAATTCAACGCTTAAGGTTTCCAAAATTTCTTAACTCTCTCGCTCGTCTGTAGGAAAATCTTCGCCATCAGGTTCAAAGGCAGTCACTTACTTGGGGCTTGAAGATCGTTGATGCGTTCTTATTTGCTTGATTATTTCATTGCTCACGCTCCTCAGATTTCGCCGATTGGTGTCTATCACCAAATCGGCAACCTGGAAATAGAGCGGCTCACGCGCCACAAACAACTCCTTGATTATCTGCTTGGGATTTCCGGTCTGCAGCAAAGGACGATGCCTGTCACGCGCGGTACGTTCGACTTGCTGCTTGATGCTCGCGCGCAAATACACCACCAGGCCACGTTTCTTGAGCCGTTTGCGATTTATTTCAACCAAGATGGCTCCGCCACCTGTGGCTAGAACGATATTCTTTTGCTGTGAGAGCTGGTCGATCATTTTCACTTCCCGCTGTCTGAACCCACGCTCGCCCTCAACGTCGAAGATCCAGGGAATATCAGCGCCAGTCGCCGCCTCGATCTCCTGATCCGAATCAAAGAAATCCAGATTCATCCGGTCGGCTAGAGTGCGTCCAATAGTAGTCTTGCCGACACCCATCGGACCCACCAGAAATACGTTACCTGAGTAATCCATAGTCCAGCTCAGCGCACCAGTTTTTTGTTCGCCTCTCCAAGTCAAGTCTCGCATGCATTTTTTCTGCAGAAAACTCATTACGTGGTCGCCGACCCAAGCATGAATCAGCAGATTGCGACAGCGGCGACGCCTTCATCAACCACCTCCAGATCTTTAAGATTATTTTCAAAGACTGAGTTGGAGGGCAAAGGCCAGATTACTTAATCTGCCAGCCTGTACACGGCGACAAACGCGATAGAACTGTTATCCACTCTGCTCAAAGTGCAGGTCTTGTTCCAAAAACTCAGCAGGAAGAAGATGTTTTTCAATTGTCCCCGCAACACAACTGTCCAGCTATTTTGTTCACGTCATGGTCAAAGCGAACTCTCAGCAAAATGGTCAATGCTATGTGCTGATGCGGGGACAAATCAAAACCATTGAACTAAGGCCGCTCAAAAACCTCAGAATTTTCTTCTTTTACAACAGCTTAGCATTCATCTTAACGAAGTTTCCTGGCTACAACAACGGCCGCAGGATAAATTGCTAGAGTTTTCAACACATCATCAAGAAACAATAGATGGCTGTTCGATGAGTCTCTGGGGTTTGTTGCCGGGCAAGTTGCACGGGCAGGGTCGGTTGCACTCGATCGCCCATTAAAACCTTCTTGAAGGTCACGCCGATTTTAACGGAATATTTGTGCCGCAAGTGTATACTCATAGGGTCGGTTTCAGTCTCACTGCGCCGTGAACTAACTGTTTTTCCCTGTTTTGAGGTGCCAGCCCCGTGCCTTCCAAGTACAAATCCATCCTCTCATGGCTATCTTTGTTGGCAGTCTCAGCCTTCAGTGGCGGAGCAATGGTAGCTATGGCCGCATATCTGTATGTAGCTCCCTTACTGCCAGAGGCTGAAACATACCGATATGTTCAACTCGAGACTCCCCTCAGAATTTACACCTCCGATGGCCGTCTAATAGATGAAATCGGTAATCGCCGCGACCCGGTTGAATACGAGGATATACCTCAACGTCTAATCGATGCGCTAATAGCGACTGAAGACGTGCGTTTTTACTCTCACCCTGGCGTAGACTTTCAAAGCCTGATGCGTGGCTTCTACGGATTTATTACTGGCCAAGGCCTCGGAGGCGGCAGCACCATCACGATGCAGGTAGCCAATAATCTTTCTTTCGACAGTGACAATGTGTATCTGCGCAAATTCAAGGAAATTCCTTTTGCACTGCAGATTCAGCGCGAGCTGACCAAAGAGGAAATACTTACTCTTTACCTTAATACGATTTACTTCGGTGCCGGCGCCGATGGAATAGGAGCTGCAGCATTTGTGTACTATGGCAAGGAGGTCAGTGAACTGACACTGGCAGAGGCTGCGATGATGGTAGCCTTGTTGCCATGCCCATCCAGCTGCAATCCGCTGGCCAATCCAGAGCGCGCAGTCAGCCGGCGGGAGACCCGGCTTGAAAACATGCTAAAAGAGGACATGATAACTCGAGCACAGTTTGAAGAGGCCAACGCAGCCCCTGTTACTGCCAACCGACGGAATCGCAACATCGAAGTTCCGGCGCCCTATGTGGCAGAGATGGTCAGGCAGACCCTATTTGAACAATTCCAACAAGAAACCTACACCCGGGGCTTTGAAGTCATCACCAGTATCGACGGAGATAAACAGCTCGCAGCGAATCGCGCGTTGGTCAATGGCCTCGAGGATTACTATGATAAACCCCACGGCTACCGAGGACCTAACGCTAACTACCCCGCCGCTGGCGATCCAAAGCCTGACTGGCTAGAACACCTGGCTCCGATACCAAATTACGGAAATCAGCAACCGGCAATCGTTACGGATATACGGGAAAGAGCATTCTCGGCCCTTTTAAAAGACGGTGAGGAAGTTGATGTGCCCTGGGACGGCATCCGCTGGGCCTACGCGTTCCGAAGCAGGAACGAAGCCTGGCCGCCGCCACAGGTCGCAGCTGATGTTGTGCAGATCGGCGACCTTGTCCGGGTAAAGCGAGGGATCGACCACTGGGAGTTAGGGCAGGTACCCGACATACAAGGTGCGTTGGTATCAATATCACCTGCTAACGGCCAGATACTGGCTCTAGTCGGCGGCTATGATTTCCGTTGGAATCAGGTTAACCGAGTGCTCAGTCCCAGACCGCCGGGCTCAAATTTTAAACCTTTTGTCTATGGGGCAGCGCTGGAAGCGGGTCTTTCCGCCTCCTCAACTGTTAATGATGCGCCCTTCTCTCGCGGCGACTATCGGCCCAACAACTATGAAAATAACTTCCTGGGCACAATCACTTTACGTCAGGCACTCAAGGAGTCTCGCAATATTCCAACCGTCCGACTGTTTGATAAACTAGGCTCCAACCAAGTCCTCAGCTTTGCAAACCGGCTGGGCATCAGAACTCAGGATTTCCCACGCAACGATCTAACAGTTGCACTCGGCAGCGCCGATGTTCAGCCACTCGAGATGGTGACTGCCTATGCGGCTCTGGCAAACGGAGGATTCAAGGTTGACCCATGGTTTATTGACAAGATCAGCACAGAAGCAGACGGCGTGCTCTACAGGGCTTCGCCCGCGGAGGTATGCGAAAACTGCGGAGGTCAGATTTCCGGAGCCGAACCGGCTGTTGTTGCTGCTCCACGAGTGTTAGATGCTCGGATCGCATTCATCATGAATTCCATGCTGCGCTCAGTCGTCGAAGAAGGCAGTGGAGCCCGAGTGCAAAGGGAATTGCAGCGGAGCGATCTGATGGGAAAAACCGGCACAACCAATGGGCCACAGGAACTCTGGTTTTCGGGATTCAACCGAGATGTTGCCACAACAGTGTTTGTAGGCTTCGACCAGCCCCAGCCTCTTGGCGAGCGGGAGCAAGGCGCGACAGTAGCGGTACCGATCTGGATCGATTTCATGCGCGACGCTCTTGCTGAGACTCCCGAAGTAACCATGAACCGGCCCGACGGGATTGTCGACCGGCTAGTGGATACACGCTCGGGGGCTCCAGCCACGCCGGGTACTGAAAACTCAATGTTTGAATATTTCCGGGAAGAGCTAGCGCCTCAACCGGCAACTGATGGCGTGCCGGGCGGAGACATTGAGGGGAAGGAGGGCGAAGAACTCTCCACCGAAATCATCTTTTAGAGGGGTATCAATGGGACGTGGCAGATTACACGCGACGATTACCGAAGCGCTTATTAAAGCGGTCAACTCGACCACCGCTGTCAAGTATCTTCTGTTTGCCGGTGTAAAAAGGATGGCACTTCGAACAGACATCGATGAGGATATCTTTCCCGGCCGTTGATTGAGTTTCAATCACATTGCCGCAACTGCAGGTTGCCTTGATTGCACTGTACTTAGGGTGAATATCTGCTTTCATTAATTTTGCCTCGTAATATGTGGTATCTACGCTCCGACCTCTAACGCCAGTGCACCACACCAGCTTTTCCTTGGCTTCTATCGTTTTGGAGGACGGGGATTCTAACAGAGAAACTGAAAGACGCAAGCCGTTGTCATTCAGCTGATTTCAAAGACTCGTGATTCTTTACGACTTGGTGCATGATCCGCTGAAATAATTCCTTTACAAGCTCCGGGTTAAGGTTCCTCTGCTCACTCAGCTCGGCCAGGCGAGCCAATTTTTCAGCCGCCCGGGTCTCGTCGAATGCAGTCAGATTCTGATTAGCCTTGAGCACGCCCACCCAGTGGGTCAGCTCAAATCGCTCCTCAAGCAAGTCGAGCAGACGCTCGTCGGTCTCATCGATTTTCTTTCGCACGGCCAGCAATTCGGCCGGCACTTTCACATCGCTCATGTAATCCGGTCTCCTTGTATTTAGCGTGTCCTGTCGCGACGCGCTCGCAGTCTCAACTTTTCAAACTGCTGATAGCGCTGGAACTGGATTCTATGCCGCCTCAAAAGTATGAGGCCAGTATAGACTAATGGGTTAGCCCATAGATAGCGAGCCGCATCGATCGTGCCACGATCTTCCGTTTCCCGCTCGACATCCTACTTCATATTTCAAATACTCGTCTCTGTTGCTACCTGTCCGGCTTGTGTATGCTCCTAGTCTTTCATTTTGTCACTGGCAACTCTTCTAAAGACCTAACCCACAACATAAGAGATTAGTCATCGCCAGTTCACTCAAATTTCTGAAGATTGCAGTGCCTACACCTTTGCGGCGGAGCTTTGACTATCTGCCGGTGGTCGGAGCGCAAACGCCTGTCGTGGGCTCCAGGGTAAAAGTCCCATTTGGTCGCCGACAAGTGATCGGTATTTTGGTGGAGATTACAGACACCAGTAAGCTATCGACTGGACAACTCAAACCAGCTCTAGAATGCCTCGACACCGAACCGCTTTTTTCAGCGGAACTTTTTAATGCCTTGCTTTGGGCAAGTGACTATTATAAGCATCCGATTGGCGATACTTTTGCGACGGCTCTGCCTAAGTTGATCCGAACCGGCAGCCCGATAAAATTACCGAAGGTGATCCAGTACCAATCAGTCACGGACGGAAAGGCCATCAATTCACAGCTTGCACGCTCGCCGCGGCAGCGGAAACTTGTCGAATATCTAAAGCAAAATGGGGCTATGTCTGCGGCGCAAATTCGCCAAGCCGGATTCGACAGAGTCCTGCTCGATCGGCTTGAGGAGAAAGGTCTGGTGACTACCCACGCCGCAGAGCATTCAATAGAGGAACTCCGTCCCGGGCCGGTTGTCACTGCCAGCCCCATTCGGCCCAATCACGACCAAGTTAAGGCTATAGCCGCAGTTAAACCTGAACTGGGATTTCAGTGCTCTCTGCTCAATGGCGTCACGGGCTCTGGCAAAACGGAAGTGTATATGCAGGTTATGGCCAAGGTATTACAGGAGGGCAAGCAGTGCCTGATATTAATCCCGGAAATAGGATTGACACCCCAAAATCTCCGTCGCTTTGAGCAGCGCTTCAACTGCCCTGTTGTCGCCATGCACTCTGCGATGACTGATCGGGATCGTCTGCTAGCCTGGCGCGCCACTCGCACAGGCGACGCGCCGATTGTGATTGGGACACGCTCCGCGATTTTCCTGCCAATGGCAAAACCTGGAATTATCATCGTAGATGAAGAACACGACTCATCTTTCAAACAACAGGATGGGCTTCGCTATTCGGCCCGGGACTTCGCGATCAAGCGCGCACAACTAGAAAACATACCGATTATTCTAGGCAGCGCAACACCAAGCCTCGAAACCCTTAATAATGCGCTCGACGGCAAATTTCAGCATCTCAAGTTAAGTCGAAGGGCCGGTCATGCCTCCGCGCCGAAGATGAGCCTCATCGACATGTCTTCCGATCCAGTTAACCAGGGAATCTCTGAAGCGCTATCAGTCAAAATTAAAAAGCATCTGCAGCAAGGGAATCAGGTGTTACTTTTTATCAATCGAAGAGGCTACGCACCGATGTTGCAGTGCGATCAGTGTGGGTGGCGTTGCGAGTGCAATCAATGTAATGCAAGCATGACGGTGCATGCCAAACCCCCTTCACTGCGTTGCCATCACTGTGAAGCACGGGCAAAAATTCCCGCGCGCTGCCCGATATGCCAGTCTGAGAAAATCGGCACTGTGGGGACCGGCACCCAAAAACTGGAGAAATTCCTCAACCGGCACTACAAGCATATACCGGTTCTACGAATTGATCGCGATTCCACACGAGGTCGTGAGGCCTTCGCGCAGCTGACTGACAAAATCAATAAGGGAGAGCCCAGTATCCTGCTGGGCACCCAGATGCTGGCCAAGGGTCACCATTTTCCCGACGTGACGCTGGTGGCTATCCTGGATGCCGACATTGGCCTGTTCAGCCCTGACTTCCGTGGCCAAGAGCATATGATTCAGACAATCGTACAGGTCGCAGGCCGTGCCGGTCGCGCAAACAAGCCTGGAGAGGTCGTTATCCAGACGCAGTACAGAGAGCATCCAGGGGTCAGCGGCTTGATGACGCAAAGCTATGAGCAGTGCGCAAAAGCTCTGCTAAAGGATAGACAATCGAGCCACATGCCGCCCTACACTCACCTTTGCCTGCTTCGAATTGACTCGACTGTCGCGGAGCGAGGAACTCAGTTCGCCAGATACTGCTTTGAAGCCAGCAAACGCCTTAAGCAGCATTTGCAGCAAATCGAATTAATCGGGCCTTTGCCTGCACCGATGGAAAGAAAAGCAGGTCGCTATCGTTTCCAGCTGCAAATCAAGAGCGCTTCGCGCATCCAACTGCATAATTTCTTGCAGCAACTGGCAGTGACTCTCGAGGGCGGCAAGATCCCCCCACAGGTCCGCTGGTCAATGGATGTCGACGCTCAAGAAATGATCTGAATGCATAGCGATGCGGTCTAACAAGTCAAATTTCACTTTAGCTCCCGCAGAGGCAACCGATAATCCAATTGGCTAGCCGGGTCATCGAAAATAAACATCGTTAAAACAACACGTTATAATACTAATTAAGCTAGAATGACCGTTATGACACAGGATTTTGCCAAAATCAGACCTGAGCCGCTGCTTGAGAAGAAGCCGGCCAGCACTCCGCCTGCCTGGTCGTTAATGATCACAGGTGTGGTTCTAGGTGTCACGATTGGGGTGTTTGCATGCGTCCTCCTTTACGCGTCCGGACACGTACCACCGATTAGCCAGGCCTTTGCGTCCAACGCTAAACTTGCGAACAGTGAGTCAGCTGAAGGCGCCCCCGACCCAACAACGGTGTCCGACCTTAAAGAGCCAGCCCTGGAATACGAGTTTTACCGGGAGCTACAGGAGTATGAGGTGCTCGTTAACGCAACGCCGGTGGACCTCGGCGCTCAAGATCCCAATCGAAGGCTGGAACGGGATTATCTGCTGCAAACCGGTGCGTTTGAGCGACGGGAGTTGGCAGAGACAGAACAAAGCCGTCAAAGTGCGCTCGGTCTCAATGTCTTCGTCAAGGATCCCGGCATATTGGGCAGATCGCTCTTTCTTGTGCAGTCCGGTCCCTTCAGCACCCAAGGCGAGCTCGATGACGCTGAAACTGTGTTGCGCCGCAACAGCATTCCTTTTTTACGCCTCACAGCGAAGCCTGACTAATACTTGCATTGCGCCGGCGCTGAGGCGCCCCCTGGGCCACTGAGCGCAGAGCAGCCCAAACTTTACCCGATGGGCCACAACGGGCCGCTTTCCACCTGGTCCGAGCAGACGCTTTTTGTTTGTCGGCAGTAGCTTGAAATTTGGTCTAGACCCCCAATACTACTCGTTTACGATAAACGTATCGCGCAACGCTGCTTGCGGAGAGCGCGATTATATTACCTGGCACACGCGAGGAGCGCTGGATTGAAACAATTTGACGGCACAACCATCCTGTCTGTCCGCAGAGGCAGCAAGGTCGTAATTGGTGGCGACGGTCAGGTTTCACAGGGCAACACTGTCCTCAAAGGTAATGCTCGCAAGGTAAGGCGGCTCTTTAAAGATCAGGTTCTCGCCGGATTTGCCGGAGGTACCGCTGATGCGTTTACCCTGTTCGAGCGCTTCGAAGAGCAATTGGACAAGCACCAAGGCAAACTGACCCGAGCCGCCGTAGAACTGGCCAAACTGTGGCGCACGGAACGCTCCTTGCGGCGTCTCGAAGCGCTGCTTGTGGTTGCCGATCGGGAGACCTCCCTAATCTTGACTGGCAACGGAGATGTCATCGAACCAGAGGACGCCATTATGGCCATTGGATCCGGTGGATCTTATGCCCTCGCCGCTGCGCGGGCGCTGCTGCGCAACACTGAACTAGATGCGCGGGAGATCGTGGAGAAAGGGCTATCTATCGCGAGCGACATCTGCGTGTTTACTAATCAACAGCAAACTATCGAAGAACTGAATTTCAGCTAAGCGCCTAGCAACAAATAGCTGCGACCGACTACAGGACCCCATCCATGTCAATGATGACTCCCAGAGAAATCACTTCCGAACTGGACAAGCACATTGTTGGCCAACAGTCCGCCAAGCGAGCCGTAGCCATCGCTCTACGTAATCGATGGCGCCGCATGCAGCTGGGCGAGAGTTTGCGCAATGAGATTACCCCAAAAAATATTCTAATGATCGGCCCAACCGGTGTAGGTAAAACTGAGATCGCTCGACGACTGGCTCGGCTGGCGAATGCTCCGTTCATAAAAGTTGAGGCAACCAAGTTTACCGAAGTCGGCTATGTGGGACGCGATGTCGAATCGATTGTCAGGGACCTAGCGGACTTAGCGGTCAAGATGATTCGCGAATCAGAGATGCAAAAAGTAGAGTATCTTGCTGAAGACTTAGCGGAAGAGCGCATTCTAGACGTCCTGCTGCCACAGGCACGCAGTGATGAGGCCGAGTCTGGGAATGAATCACAGTCAAGAGCACGGCAAGTGTTCCGAAAAAAACTTAGGGAAGGCGAGCTAGACGACAAGGAAGTTGAGATCAAAGTCGCGGAGGCACCGGCCGGCGTTGAAATCATGGCGCCGCCCGGCCTTGAGGACATGACCAGTCAGCTGAAGAGCATGTTTTCTAACATGAGCTCTGGACGCAAACGCTCGAGGCGACTCACCGTGAAAGCCGCTCTGAAAACACTCAAGGACGAAGAAGCTGCGAAGTTAATTGATGACGAGGAGATCAAAAATCGAGCCGTGGAAGCAGCGGAGCAAACCGGGATCGTTTTCATCGACGAAATAGACAAAGTCACCAATAAGCACGACAGCGGCAGCGCGAGCGTCTCTCGCGAAGGGGTGCAGCGTGACTTGTTACCGCTGATAGAAGGCTCAACGGTATCGACCAAATACGGAAGCATTAAAACTGACCACATACTGTTCATTGCATCTGGCGCCTTCCACCTGTCACGACCTTCAGATTTGATTCCCGAACTCCAGGGTAGGCTGCCGATTCGGGTTGAGCTGGACGCGCTGACTGCGAAGGACTTTGAACGCATACTTGAAGAACCAAACGCCTCACTGACCGAACAATACCAGGCACTGCTCGGGGCAGAGGACCTAAAGATAAGCTTTAGCGCAGATGGTATTGCAAAGATTGCTGAAACCGCATGGCACGTTAACGAACGAACTGAAAACATTGGCGCCCGCAGGCTTCATACGGTCATGGAGCGCTTGTTGGAAGAGGTTTCCTACTCCGCCTCTGATTTAGCGGTTGGGCAAAATAAAGAATTAGTGATCGACAGAGCGTACGTAGAAAGCCAACTCGACGAGCTTGCTGGCGATGAAGACCTGAGCCGCTATATTCTTTAATTAACGATCAAATAAGGTCAGATCTCTTGGTTCCGACAGAAATCAAGCTACATAGGAAATCGGCAAAATTGGAGCTCACCTACGCCGAGCGTGAGTCTGTCGTACTCAGTGCCGAATTTCTGCGTGTGCACTCACCTTCAGCTGAAGTTCGCGGTCACGGCCGGGGACGGGAAATACTGCAAACCGGCAAACGAAACGTGACAATCAATTTTATTGAGGCAGTCGGAAACTACGCCATTAAACTGAATTTTAATGACGGTCACAACAGCGGAATTTACAGCTGGAACTATTTAGCTGAGCTCGGTGAGAATGAAGGTTCGCTCTGGCGGGACTACCTTGCTAAACTGCGTAAAGCGGGGCTGACGCGCGAGCCACTCCCAGCCGACACTCAGGTAATCCAAATCAAGCCAGTTATCGATTAGACTAATGACCGATTCAGCCCCAGAACAAACCGCCTCGCAGGAAAAAACCACTCACTTCGGTTATCAGGAAGTTCCCGTCAACGAGAAACACGAGCGGGTGGCCGCAGTGTTCAGCTCCGTCGCGACTCGTTATGACATGATGAATGATGTAATGTCATTGGGAACTCATCGAATTATTAAGCGCTTTACCATAGAGCTGAGTGGGTTGCGTCAAGGCCAAAGAGTTTTGGATTTAGCCGGCGGCACGGGAGACCTCAGCATGCGTTTATCAAGAGTAGTCGGCAAAGAAGGACACGTGGTACTAGCGGATATAAACTCGAAAATGCTTGAGGTCGGGAGAGACCGCATCGTAGACCGAGGCTTACACTATAATGTCACCGTTGCACAGAGCGACGCAGAGTGTTTGCCTTTTGCAAACAACACCTTTGACTGCGTATGCATCGCCTACGGTCTGCGTAATGTTACCCGCAAGGAAAAAGCACTGGAATCAATTTTTAGTGTTCTTAAACCCGGCGGCAAGATACTGGTACTGGAGTTTTCGAAGCCACAAAACCAGATCATCGCAAAGGCCTATAACGCTTTTTCAGAGCTTTGGCCTATTGCTGGCAAGATGATCGTTGGCGACAGTGAAAGCTATCGTTATCTGGTGGAGTCAATTCGCGTACATCCGGATCAGGAGACCTTACTAGCCATGTTAAATAACGCAGGGTTTGTGGAAACCCGCTTTCACAACGTCCTCGATGGCATTAGCGCGATTCACGTCGGCGTAAAGCCCTAAAGACCTCTGCATGGTCAACCCGCTACTTGGCACCCTCTACCTAGCTCCCGCAGAAGAGGCAATCAATAGCCTAATAAAAGATGATCCCCATCTGGCTGATTTGATCGAACAGTTCTCAAATAAATCTCTTGAGGTCGAGACCTATCATCCTGTCATCAGATTTATCGTACAATTTGAAGTGGGTCGAATCCGTCTGAGAAGCCAGGATGGTCCCGCCCTGGGCTTACGTCCGGATGCAAAAGTCAGGGCACCTGTCTCCGTTCTGGTATCCATGTTAGCCAGTGATGCCAGTTCTAGAGGCCTAGTGGACCCGGAATTGGAAGTGTCAGGTGACATTGAGTTGATTCAAGCGCTGCTGCGCGCACTACAGCAAGCTGACATCCAGTGGCGCGACCTACTCGCCGCCACACTCGGCGACAGTCTCTCCGGACAGCTCTTGACCTTGTTCAGGGCCGGCAAGGATTGGGTCAGACAGACCGACTCCCGTTTCAGACGCAATATAGAGGACTACCTAAAAGAGGAAATCCGCCATGTCCCCAGCCAACATGCGGCTGCCAAACTCGCTGAACAGCTGCACGATTTACGCCTTCAACTGGACCGGATCACGGCTCGTGCCCAG
>TARA_B100001057_G_scaffold109800_1_pt1 | contig 16374 bp, 18 predicted proteins | sample TARA_B100001057 | Tara Oceans TARA_B100001057 (sample SAMEA2621839) | marine metagenome | biome: marine biome (ENVO:00000447); feature: surface water layer (ENVO:00002042); material: "saline water (ENVO:00002010), including plankton (ENVO:xxxxxxxx)" | depth 5 m
GAGTCAGTTTCTGAAGGACATCCTGATAAAGTTTGTGATAGAATTTCAGATATGGTTGTCGATACTTACATGTCCTCAGGAGATCCACAAACTCGAGTTGCTTGTGAAACACTCACAACTACAAATAAAGTAGTATTAGCAGGAGAAGTGAGAGGCCCATCTGTATCAAAAGAACAAATTATATCTCAAGTAAGAGATTGTATAAAAGACATTGGATATGAACAAGATGGATTTCATTGGCAGAACTGTGATGTTGAAAGTTTTCTTCATGAGCAGTCTGCTGATATTGCAATGGGAGTTGATTCTGGAAGCAACAAAGAAGAAGGTGCGGGAGATCAAGGAATTATGTTTGGATTTGCATGTAAAGATACTGAATCTCTAATGCCTGCACCAATTCATTATTCTCACCAGATTTTACACAAAATGGCAAAAGCAAGAAAAGATGGATCAGCCCCTGGGCTAGAACCAGACTCAAAAAGTCAAGTAACAATGCTTTACGAAAATGGTAAACCAACTAAAGTTACCTCTTTAGTAATTTCTTCACAACATAAAGAAGGATTATCGCCGGCAGATGTAAAAGAAATAGTTAAGCCTTACGTTTATGAATGTATTCCAAATGAGTTACTAGACGGTTTAAAAGACGAGGAATTTTATGTAAATCCAACTGGAAACTTTGTAATTGGTGGTCCCGATGGAGATTCTGGTCTAACAGGTAGAAAAATTATTGTTGATACCTATGGAGGTGCGGCACCTCATGGAGGCGGGGCATTCTCAGGGAAAGACCCCTCAAAAGTAGACAGATCTGCTGCCTATGCAGCTAGATACTTGGCTAAAAATATTGTTGCAGCAGATCTTGCTGATCAGTGTACAATTCAATTATCCTATGCAATTGGCGTATCTAAGCCTTTATCAGTATATGTAAATACTAATGGAACAAATAAAATTGATGAACAAAAAATTGAAAAATCTGTGCAAGATTTGTTTGATTTGAGCCCTAGAGGAATTAGAGATCACTTAAAATTAACTAATGCAATCTATGTTCCAACTTCTGCTTATGGACATTTTGGAAGAGAACCAAGTGATAATGGTCATTTTACATGGGAAAAAACTGATTTAGTAGAAGCCCTCAAAGGAATTGCTTAAATAAATTTGTTAAATATAGAGAGTCAAATTTTAGATATCTCCGAAATAGAGGCACTTGCTTTAAAATTCAGTAATAATCTTAAAGCGGGAGATGTTTTATTTTTAAAAGGTGAATTAGGTACTGGAAAAACTACCTTTTCAAGATTTATAATTAATAACTTACATGATCAAAAAAATATTTTAAAACCAGACTTAATTAATAGTCCAACATTTCCGATACTTCTTACATATAATCTAAATTCATATGAAATACATCATTATGATTTCTACAGAATTAAAAGTATAAAAGAAATAGAAGAATTAGATTTTTTTGAAAATTTTAAAAAATCAATTTCTATAATAGAGTGGCCAGAATTATTAATAGAGCTTCCTTTCAAAGAAAAATATTATTCTATAAATTTGGGTTTATTTTCTGAAACCAAAAGAAAAATTAATATCAAATACATAGATTAGCTTTTATGGATAAGTTATTTCTAAACGTAACTGAAATAAAGGAAGGATTATCAAAAAAAAAGATTTTTAGGAAACTCGAAAATAAATTAAATAAAATTATAATAAATTTTTCAGAAAATAAAGAAGACTTTTATAATTTTCTAAAAGTTTATAATATTTTAAAAAAAATTAATGTCTCTATACCTAAAATTTATGAAGTTCATAAAAATACGCAAATTATAGTTATGGAAGACTTTGGAGAAAAAAAAATAGATAAGGTTTGTAATAAAAATAACTTTTATTCTATACTTAAATCTTCAGTTGAATGCCTTGTAATTATTCAAAATACAATAACCCATGATGATTTAATTACACTAGAAAAATACACATACCAAGAATTAAAAAAAGATATAAGTGAATTCATTCTTTATTACCTGCCATTTAAAAAAATACAAAATTTTCCAATTGCTCAATTTTACAATGTATGGAAAAAAATTTTTGAAAATCAAAAATTTAATTTTTCAAGCTTCGCACATAAAGATTTTGAATTTATCAATTTGTTTTTTTTAAACAAAAATAATTCCCATTTAAAAATAGGAATCATTGATTTTCAAAGTGCTTTTATTAGTTTCGTTGGTTGGGATTTATTTTCAATTTTAGAAAATCCTAGAAATAATTTTTCAAGAAAATACAACGAGGAATTAATTAGTTATTTTTATAATAGCATATCAACACAAGTAGAATTTAATAAATTTCGACAACAATATTATTTACTAAATCTTTCAAGACAAACAAGATTATTAGGCAGATGGGCTAAATTAATTCAGGAAAAAAATGATAATTTATCTTATGAATTTATTAGCACTACACATAATAAACTAATGATATGTTTGGAAAATATTGATAATTTAGAATTAAAATTAATTTACAAAAAGGTTTTAGGGAAAAACTAATGGAAAAATTCACTTTAATGATCATGTGTGCAGGTTTTGGCTCAAGAATGTTAAATTTAACAAATGAAAAACCAAAACCTCTTCTAAAAATTAGAAATCTAACATTATTAGAAAATAGTATTAATTTTTTTCTTAGTATTGGTTGTAATAAAATATTTATAAATACACACTATTTAAATACAGAGATTGAATATTATATTTATAAAAATTTCCATAATTATCCAATAAGTATTATTTATGAACCAATAATATTAGGTACTGGAGGTGGTATTAAAAATATTTATAATTTTTTTCAAAAAAAAAATATGTTAGTTTCTAATTCAGATATATTTTGGCTTGATGAAAATAAAAAAGACATTATTGAATTTGTGAAAGATATTGATTATGTTAAAAATTGCAAATTATTACTTTCAAAACAAAAAAATTTTTTAGGGTTAAAAAGTAATATGGGTGATTTTACCATAAAAAATAATCAAATCTATAAATGGTCAAAAGGAGATAATATAATTTTTTATTCTGGTCTTCAAATAGTATCTCAAAGTATTTTTAAAACTACAACTAATATTTTTTCTATGAATTTTATTTGGGATAATTTGATTAAAGAAAATAATTTATTTGGGAAAATAGTAAATTCAAAAATAACCCATATTGGGGATAAAAAATCATTTGAAGAAAACTAGATGAATAATTCTCTTGAATATAAATTTATAAATATTAGATAATCCTTATGTCAACGGAAGTAACTAATGATCAATCTTTTGAAAGTGATATTTCATCACAAGAAACTCCAGTAATAGTTGATTTTGGTGCTGAATGGTGTGGTCCATGTAAACAACTTGATCCAATTTTAGAGGAAATTGCGCTTGAAAATTTAGGCAAAGTTAAAATTTTTAAAATGAATATTGATGAGAATCCAATGACCCCACAAAAATTTGGTGTTAGAGGTATCCCAACTATAATGCTTTTTAAAAATGGTCAGTTAATTGATACAAAAGTTGGTAGTCTTCCTAAATCTGCATTAGAAACATGGATAAAATCTAATTTAGACTAAAAATTTTCTAATTTTTCCTACTAAATACAAAGATCCTGTAACAAGAAAAACCTCTTTTCTATTATATTTTATATATTTTAAAACATCATGAATATCTTTTATTTTTTCACAATCTATTGATAGTCTATTACAATATTTATTTATTTCATTTACCTTAAACGCATTTTTTTCATTTGGTATTTTTATTGCTATTAATTTTGTAATATTCCTTTTTATTTTTTTTAAAAATAAATCTATTTTCTTATTATTTAACATCCCAAATATAATTATAGGTTTAATATTTTGATTTTGTAAAAACTGATTTAATTTATTAGCCCCATCTATGTTATGAGATCCATCCAAAATAACTTTATTATTTCTATAATTAAGAATTTCTAACCTACCTGGCCAAGTTGTATTCTTAATTGCTTTATTTGTTAATACATCATTTAATTTGAAACCATTATTTTTAATTATTTCTGAAAAAGCAATAGCTGTAGCAGAATTTTCAATCTGAAAATCACCATTTAAAGATGGTTTATTAATTAATTTAATTTCTTTGTTGAATTCAAATTGAAAATTATTTTTACTTACTTTAATAATTCTATAATGTTCACCATAAAAATATTTATTTTTTGATTTTAATAATTTTTTGTTTAGGATTCTTTTTACTTTATCTGTTTGTTTTCCTATTATTGTAAATTTATTATTTTTTATAATACCAATTTTTTCTCCAGCAATTTTATAAATTGTATCTCCCAAAAATTCTTGGTGGTCCAAACTAATAGAAGTAATTATACTAAACATTTTCTTTGGAATTATATTTGTAGCATCTAATCTACCTCCTAAACCTGTTTCTAATATAAGAAAGTCAGAATTAGATCTTTCAAATAAAATAAAAGCTGCTGCCGTTGTAATCTCAAAAAATGTAATTGGACTATTATTATTAATCTTTTTTACAAACTCCAAAGTATTTAGTAATTTGTTTGTGCTCACTTCTTTATTGTTGAGAATAATTCTTTCATTAAACTTTGTTAAGTGTGGTGAAATATAAGCATCACATGAATAACCATTTGTTACTAGAATGTTTCTTATAAAACTTTGAGTAGACCCTTTGCCATTAGTACCTGCAATATGAATAGTTTTAGGTAAATTTAGATGTGGACTTCCTAGTTTAAAAAGTAACTGATCCAATCTTTTTAGAGATAAATCAATGTATTTTGGATGCATTGTCATTAGTTCATCTAATAACTTTTCAGTTTTTGACTTCACTTATCAGCTTATATGTTTCAATACTTTATATAATGTTTCTTTAAGATCTTTTCTGTGAGATACTATGTCAACCATTCCATGTTCTCTCAAATATTCAGCTTTCTGAAAATCTATTGGAAGTTCCTCTCTTATTGTATCCTGTATCACCCTTTTTCCTGCAAAACCTATAGTGGCACCTTTTTCAGCAATTGTAATATCCCCTAACATAGCAAAAGAGGCTGTAACACCTCCAGTTGTTGGTTCAGTAAGTATAACAATGTATGGAATGTTACTTGAGTTTAATAAATCAACCGCAGCTATAGTTCTTGGCATTTGCATTAAGCTTATAATACCCTCTTGCATTCTTGCTCCACCAGATGAGGTAACCACAACATAGGGCAATTTTTTTTCAACTGCAATTTTTGCTCCTTTAACAATCGCACCACCAACAGCACGACCCATTGAGCCACCCATAAATTCAAAATTCATTAAACCAGCAATTATTTCTTTATCTTTAATACTTCCCTCAATTAATATAAATGCATCATTTCTTTTGGTTTGATTTCTATATTCTCTAAGCCTGTCTTTGTACTTTTTTTTGTCAGAAAAATTTAATGGATCATCAGTGGTTTTATCTAATTCAATTTCTTTGTATCTATTTTTTTCGAATAATAATTTAACTCTATCTTCTGCTGACATACGAAAATGATATTCACAATTCATACAAACTCTTAAATTTTCGTTAAGGTCTTTATGGTGAATCATATTTCCACATGAAATACAATTATTCCATAATTTCTCAGGAACTTCTCTTCTTTTAACTAAAGATGATAATTTAGGTTTTACAAAACTAGTAAGCCAATTCATAATTTTGTCCCAGATTTTAATTCTTTAACAAATAAATCGATGTCTCTAAGCATTTTATCTTTATTATTAAGATTTCTCTCAATAATTTTTATAATACTTGATCCAACTACTGCACCATCTGAAATTCTACAAATATTTTTTACATCTATTGAAGTTTTAACTCCAAAACCTGGAATAATTGGTAAATCACTGTGTTTTCTTATAAATTTAATAGATTTTTCTAGATTGTCTATATTTGCAGACTTTTGACCAGTTACTCCCATAACACTTACATAGTATAAGAAACCACTTGCGTTATTGAGTATTAATTTAAGTCTATCTTCATCAGTTGTAGGAGTAATTAATCTTATTAGTTTAATATCATTTTCTTTTAAAACATTTGTTAATTCTTCATCTTCTTCAGGTTGAAGATCAACAACAATCAATCCATCTACACCACTTGACGTACATTTTTTTACAAATCTTTGTATCCCATAGTGTAAAATGACATTGTAATATCCCATTAAAATTATAGGTAATTTATTATTTATTTTTTTAGCATTTATAGATAAATCAAAAATCCGTTCTAAGGTAATATTTTTTTTTAGAGCTCTATTACTAGATAATTGAATAGTAGGTCCATCAGCCATTGGGTCAGAAAAAGGCATTCCTATTTCTAAAATATCAACATCATTTTTTATTATATTTTCAATAATCTTTTTACTTGTATCAAAATCTGGATCCCCACCAGTAACAAAAGTAATTAATTTCTTATTATGATTTTCAAAACTTTGACTAATTAAATTAGCCATTAAATTCTAATTTTTAATTCATCAGCAATTGTGAAAATATCTTTATCTCCTCTGCCACACATATTCATCACAATTACTTGGTCTTTACTATAATTTTTTGCTATTTTTCTTAAAACTGAAAGTGCATGAGCCGGTTCTAAGGCTGGAATAATACCTTCAAGTTTGCAGCAGTATTGAAATGCATCTAAAGCTTCTTTATCTGTTGCAGACATATATTTAATTCTTTTTTCTTCAAATAAAAATGAGTGTTCAGGGCCAATACCTGGATAGTCTAATCCAGCAGATATCGAATGAGCCTCTTGAATTTGACCACTATCTGATTGCAACAAATAAGTTTTGTTCCCATGCAATACCCCTGGTTTTCCTCCTGTTAAACTAGCTGCATGTTTATTGGTATCTATACCGTGTCCAGCTGCTTCGACAGCAATCATTTCAACATTACTATCATCAAGAAATTCATGAAATAAACCTAATGCATTAGAACCACCGCCGATACATGCCATAAGTAAATCAGGAGATTTATCTTCAAACTCTTTTATTTGTTCCCTTACTTCTTTACCAATTACTGATTGAAAATCTCTAACCATAGTTGGATATGGATGTGGACCTGCAGCTGTTCCTATTATATAAAAAGTATCCTTTACGTTAGAAACCCAATCACGAAGAGCTTCATTCATTGCATCTTTCAGTGATTTAGAACCAGTCGATACACTTCTTATCTCAGCACCAAGAAGTTTCATCCTAAAAACATTTGGAGATTGTCTTTTTATATCTTTTTCTCCCATATAAACTATACAATTTAAGCCAAATAAAGCACAAACTGTTGCAGTTGCAACTCCGTGTTGACCTGCTCCTGTCTCAGCAATAATTCTTTTTTTACCCATTCTTTTTGCTAAAAGAATTTGACCCATACAATTATTAATTTTGTGAGCACCAGTATGGTTTAATTCATCTCTTTTAAAATATATTTTTGGACCTTTTAAATCTTCTGTAATTCTTTTGGCAAAAAATAAAGGACTTGGTCTTCCAACATATGTTTTTAGATAATGCTGAAATTCATCAAAAAAACTTTTATTATTTTTTACTTTTTCATATTCTCTCTCTACCTCTAATATCAAAGGCATTAGCGTTTCAGAGACATATCTTCCACCGAACTGGCCAAAATACCCTTTTTCATTAGGATATTTTCTATAAGTATTTTTAAGCATTATTAAATTTATCCATAAAATTATTTATAATCTGATTATCCTTAATGCCAAGTTCTTTTTCCATACCAGATGATAAATCAATACCAAAGGGTCTAATTTCTGATTTAATTATTTCAATATTATCTATATTTACACCACCCGATAGAAACCACGGTTTATCAATTTGTAAATTTTTAATAATATTCCAGTCGAAACTTTTGGCATTTCCTCCTGGCAATTCATCTACTTCTGGTTTGTAATCAAAAAGAAAATAATCTATATTTTTGAATTCATGAATTTTTTTTAAATCACTATTACTTTTAATAGATATTTTTTTTATAATTTTCACATCAAGTTTTTTTAATTCATTAATATAATCTAAATTTTCTTCTCCATGAAGCTGAACAAATTTTAGTTCTAAATCTTTGATATATTTTATTAATTTATTGATCTCTTCATTTACAAACACTCCAACACCCTTTATGTTCAATTTTTTAGACTCACTTTGAAGTTCTCTTGCATTTTGTAAAGTTATATTTCTTGAACTACTAGGGTAAAAAATCATTCCATAAAAATTTATATTATTACTATCACAACATAGAAGTGTATCTTTATCTTTAATTCCACAAATTTTAATAATCATCAGTTTAAAGAGTTGTTTATTTCTTTTAGAGCTTTTAATGGATTTTGGGATAGTGTTATTGGTCTACCGATAACAAGTAAGTCTGCACCCATCTCTATTGCTTTTGATGGAGTTAACACTCTTTTTTGATCGTCATTATTTTTATTTAATTTTTTCATTCTAATACCGGGAGTGATAATTAGAAAATTATTTCCAACTATTTTTCTAACAATCTTTATTTCTTTTGGACTGCAAACTATCCCATCAAGATTTTGCTTCTTAGCTTCTTTCGCAAATTTACTTATTAATTTTTCAATTTTCTTTTCATTATAAAACTTTTTTGTTTGATGGCTACTAAGACTTGTAAGAATAGATACTCCAAGTATTTTTGTATATTTGCGATTTATTAGACTTGCTTTCATCATATCTTCACCACCTGAAATATGAATTGTTGTTAAAATCGGTTTTAATTTATCAATAGCTAGAATTCCTTTTCCAACTGTATTAGGGATATCATGCAGCTTCAAATCTAAAAAAATTTTTGGAGAGATATTTTTTATTTGTTTATAACCTGAAATACCATGATTAAAAAAAAATTCATATCCAATTTTGAATGCATTAACATCATTTTTGAGATCTTTGACAATTTTTTTTATTTTATTAAGATTACTCCCATCCAAAGCAACAATGATTTTTTTAGAACTCATTGGTATTTTTTGGATTTATTCTTTTGTGCAAAGTTTTGCCAATTTTAAAGTGTAACTTATAAGATTTTTCCTTAAATAGTTTTTCATTTGTTTTGGGATTTCTTACAAGTTTTTCTTTATTAATTTTTCGACTTAATGTTCCAAAACCTCTAATTTCAATATTTTTACCTTCTTTTAGAGAGTTGCTTATTGTTTTTATAAAAATATCAAAAAGATTTTCTATATCATCAGGGCTGAAATTATTATATTTGTGGTTTAGTTTTTCTAAAATTTGTGATTTTAACATTAGTCCTATTTTTTTAGAACAGATCCTAATATATCTCCAAGAGAGGCTCCAGAAGCACTTGAACCATATTTAGATAGTGCTTCTTTTTCATCTTGTATTTCAAGCTTTTTTATTGATAAATTTAAAACTCTAAGTTTGTTGTCAATGGATACAATTACGGAGTCAACATTTTCTCCAACTGCATATCTATCAGTTAGTTGTTCATTTTTATCTTTTGATAAATTTATTTTTTTAATGTAGCCATAAATCTTATTTTGTTCATCAAGCTCAACTTTTAATGTTTTTTCATCAATCTCAATAATTTTTCCAGTAATTTTTGTATTGATTGGATTTTTATCAATAAAATCCTGTACGGGGTCATTTTTTAGTTGCTTTATACCCAAACTAATTCTTTCTTTTTCAACGTTTATATCAAGAATTTTTACCTTAACTTTATCACTTTTTTTGAAATTTTGAAGCATTGAGGTACACTCATTTTCATCGTAACTTAAATCAGATACATGAACCATTCCATCAATTTCATCTTGGACTTTAACAAAAATACCAAAGTCAACTATGTTGACAATATCCGTTTCAAAAGAGTCATTAATATTATAATTTTCTTTAAGTTTCATCCATGGGTTGTCGCGCATTTGTTTCAAACTACAATTTATTTTTTTTCTATCATCATCTATTTCAAGAACTTTTACTTCTGTTAAATCGCCTAAATTAACTATTTTAGATGGGTGTGGTGGTTTTTTTAACCAAGTGAGCTCACTTAAAGAAATAGAGCCATCATAAATTTCATTTATTATCAAATTAATTTGATTATCTCCAATGTTTGAGATTTTAGCTTTTAGTATATCATTAACTTTAATACTATCATGTACATTATCCCAAGGGTTCGGTGAGAGTTGTTTAATACCCAAACTGAGTCTTGAGAGCTCTTCATCAAACTTTAAAACTTTTACTTTAATTGTTTGATTTAAATCGAGTATATCTGAGGGATTGTTTATTTTAGTCCAAGATATATCTGTTACGTGAACAAGACCATCAAGTCCGCCAAGATCAATAAAAGCACCATAATCTGTTAGATTTTTAACTTTACCTTCAATAATTGAACCTTCCTCAATAGTACTTAAAAGTTCTTTTCTTTGCTCCTTTAACTCATTTTCAGTAATTGCTTTTCTAGATACAACTATATTACCTCTATACTTGTCCATTTTTAAAATCATTAGATCAAGCGGTTTGTTTAGTAACTCTTTAGTATCTTTTATTATTTGTCTGGTATCAATTTGACTACCTGGAAGAAAAGCCGTTACACCATTTAAATCAACGCTCATTCCACCCTTAACTCTGTTAAAAGGAACACCAGAAACCATGGTATTATTATTAAAACTTTCTTGTAAATCATGCCATGCCTTCTGTTTAACAGCTTTTTCTCTTGAAAGTGATGTTTCTCCATTAGCATTATCGACATTATCAATGAAAACCTCTGTTTCATCACCAATATTCACCTCTGTCTTTTGACCCGGTCTTGAAAACTCAGTTAAGGGAATTCTGCCTTCACTTTTAAGACCCACATCAATTGTTACTATATCATTTTCAATTGATATTATTTTACCTGAAACTATACTTTTTTCTTTTATATTATTATTTTTTAATGAATTAGAAATTAGTGTGTCGTATTCGGAGTTTGATATTTTATTTGATGTTTGATCTACCATTTTATAAATTACCAATTAAAATATCCAACTGATTTATTGTAATTTTGAAATTATCGTTATTATTTATTACAAAAGCACCATTAGGTTTTAATAAAGGTGAATTTTTTCTCAGTTTATCTTTTTTATCTCTCAATTTAATATCCTTCAAAATTTGTGGGTATATAGACTTTTCGCCACCATCAATCAACTGTTTATATCTCCTTTTTGCTCTATTTTCTTCAGTTACCTCTATATATAGTTTTAGATCCGCATTTTTAAAAACTACTGAACCAATATCTCTTCCATCTATAACAAAACATTTATTTTTTAGATTAGAATTAACAAAGTTTCTTTGAATTTTGTTAATATAATTCCTTATAAATCCATAAACAGCAATCTCAGAGGCGATTCTACTTATTTCTTCTGTTCTTAAAACCTTTGATTTTCTAAAAGTTATACTTCTATCTTTACTAATCAATTTTTTTAATTGATACTCTGATTTATAATTAACTTTCTCTTTTAATACGATGAAAGCTAATCTTCTATAAATAATACCAGAGTCAAGATGTTTAAATTTCCACTTTTTGCTGATGTATTTTGCAATCTTACCTTTTCCTGATGCAGCAGGACCATCAATAGAGATAATCGTCTTTTTCAAGAAATTATTCCACCTATCTTAACGAACTCATTAACAAAAGTTGGAAAGCTTGTATTAATTGAATCTGAGTCAGCAATATCTAAAGGGCCAATCTTCGAACCCATTACTGTAAAAGCCATCGCAATTCTATGATCAAAATCTGTAAGAATATTATTATTTTTAACTTCAATGTTTTCACTAGGATAAATGTAAAGATCATCATCAGCAATCTTATTATCAACTCCACAATTTAGTAAATTTATGTTTATTAATTTTAATCTATCGCTTTCTTTTACTCTAAGTTCATTTAGTCCTCTAAAGACACTAGGAGATTTAGCAAAAGATGCAGCAATAGATAAGATGGGATACTCATCTATCATTAATTTAGAGATATCTTCACCTAACTCACAACCATTTAGTGTCGAGCTTTTAACTTCTATATCGCAAATTTTTTCATTATTAGAAAATCTTGTATTCAAATAATTTATTTTACCTCCCATTTTTTCTAGGGCTATTAGAATACCATTTCTTGTAGGATTTACATTTATATTTTTTAAAATAATATGAGAATTCTTATTAATTAATGCAGCAACAATAAAAAAAGCACTACTTGATAGATCGCTTGGAACATCAATATTTTTTGACTTTAATTCTTTTTTACCATTTATCTGAATTACTTTTTTTTTATTATCTTTTTTAATTAATATATCTGCACCAAAATACTCGAGCATAATTTCTGTGTGATCTCTAGTAATATTATGTTCTATAATTTTGGATTTACCTTTTGTATTTAAGGCTGCTAGTATTAGGCCTGATTTTATTTGTGCTGATGGAATATTAATTTCTATTTCACTATTAATTAAGTTTCTTCCTATTATTTTTATTGGCATACTTCCATTATTAGTTAGTATTTCGGCATTCATTTGTTCTAATGGTTTTGATATTCTACCCATTGGTCTTGAAGATAATGATGAGTCCCCTGTAAGAATACTATCAAATTTTTGTGAAGCAAGTAAACCAGTTAATAATCTAGCACTAGTTCCTGAATTGCCCAGATAAATTTCTTTAATTGGTTTTTTTAATGAGTTTAGCCCCTTACCATGAATTATAATCTCATTACTATTTTCTTCAATTTTAACACCCATCGAAATAAATGCATTTAATGTATTAATTACATCATCAGATTTAAGATAGTTTTTTACAACACATAAACCATTAGAAATTGAGGGTATAATTATTGAGCGATGTGAGATTGATTTATCTCCAGGTATTATTGGATTACCATTTATACCATTACTAATTTTATTACTTATCATTAAAGTTTGAAATCAGATCCAAGATAGAATTTTTTGATTTTATCATCTTCTACAGTTTCTTCAGGATTTCCTTGAAAAAATATAGCTCCCTCATTAACAATGTATACTTTATCAACAATCTTTAATGTTTCTCTTACATTATGATCTGTAATTAAAACTCCAATATTTTTTTGCTTTAATTTTTGAATTATAACTTTTATTTCTTCAATTGATACTGGATCAATCCCTGTTAAAGGTTCATCTAATAGTAAATATTTTGGATTTGATGCTAGTGTTCTCGCAATTTCAAGACGTCTTCTTTCACCACCAGATAGGACAATAGATTTAGATTTTCTTACATGATTAATATCAAACTCATTAAGTAAATTTTGTAGCGTTATTTCTTGTTTATTTTTATTTTTTTCATATATCTCTATGATTGATAGTAAATTGTCTTCGACATTCATTCCTCGAAAAATAGATGCTTCTTGTGGTAAATAACTTATTCCCATTACCCCTCTCTTATAAATAGGTAGGTTTGATACTTCTAACTTGTCTAGGTGGATTGAACCAGTATCAGGCTTTACTAAACCAACAATAATATAAAATGTAGTCGTTTTGCCAGCTCCATTAGGTCCAAGTAATCCAACAATTTCTCCTCTTTTTATACTAATGCTAATATCTCTTACGACTGATTTATTTCCATATGATTTAGAAATTTTACTTACTAAAAGTCCATCATCTATTACTTTAAATTTATTCATTATTTTCTGAAATTATAACTTTTACTCTTTTGGACTCTTTAGATTTAATTTTATATGAATTTGTATTAGTGTTTATACTTCCAAAGTCACCAGTTACAACTTCACCCTGATCAATTATTTTAACATTTTCTTCTAACTCAATAACGGAAGTTTTTTTATTATATTTAATTTTATTTGCAAACATTTCTGTATCATTTGACATAACGTATGCTATTTTTTTATCTTCTACAGTTAGAAGAGATATATCATTTATATTTGAGTTAGGTTCAAAAACTCCATAAATTTCTTTACCTTTAACTAAAATATCTTTGGTTTTTATTGAAGAATTATCTCCAAATAAATTAAAATCTCCATTTGTATTATTGACATGAATTTTTTCATCAGAAAACATTTTAATACTATCAGTAGCTAAATAAGAATTTATACCATTAATCATTATTTTTTCTTCATCAATTATAAAATATAATTCTTCTCCCTTTGCAATAATATTATGTAAATTTGAATTTAAATTAACATCACCTTTGGCGTCAATAATTTTAATGTCATACAAATCTTTATCAAAATAAATCTTAATTAAATTACCAGATAAAATAAAATTATCAGACTCTATTTGTACATTTTTCTTTAAAAGATAATATCTTTCATCTTGAAATACTTCTACTCCATCCTCTGCAGTAATTTCAGTTTGACCAAACTCTCTCCCATTTATTTCTATTGAATAAAAAAAAAACAAAATAAATATAAATTTTTTCATTTCAAAATTATAGTAGCATTTCCATAAAATTTAATTTTATTGCCCTTATCATATATATCAAATCCCTCAGCTAGAATTTCTGTTTTTTTTGCATTAAACTTAGACATAGTATTGCTTGAAGCTGTTTGATTTTCCCTGTCAAAAATCACATTACTTGTTTCAATAATAAATTTTTTAGACTCAAATTTAACATCTCTTTTTAATAAAACTTTATTAATTCCTACAAAATTTCCTTCTTTTGCAGTAACAATTATTTTTTGACCAGATCCATTGATTGCAAATTTAGGTTCAGTTATATCTACTTTAGAAATAATCTCACCGTTTATGACTTTTACTTCTTCAAAAGAACTAATGTATTTTAAGTAAATAAAAAATAAAAAAATAAAAAAAAGTAAAAAAGAAATAATTAGAAGATACGCTTTGTTAATTGAGAGTAAATAGTTCAATTTAATCCACTAACCTTAATAAGTCATGAATATGTATAATTCCAATTGGTTTTTTTTTGTCACAAACAAATAAACTAGTTATTTTATTATTATTCATTAAGTTAATAGCCTCACCAACTAACATATCTCTTTTTACTAACAGTGGTTTTTTAGTCATAATTTCATAAGCTTTTTTCTTAAAAAGTTTTGAATTTAATTTTCTTCTTAAATCACCATCAGTAATTATCCCAATTATGATATTTTTATTATCTACCACACCAACACATCCAAAGCTTTTTTTGGTCATTGTTAATAGTGCTTTTGACATATTTTCATTTTTTCTAACAATTGGTATAGAAGTTTTAGTGTGCATCAAATCACCAATTTGTCTTAAGTTTTTACCAATATTACCTCCAGGATGAAAATTTTTAAAATGTTCACTTTTGAAACCTTTTAATTCTAAAAGTGATATTGCAATACAATCACCAATAATTAACATCATTGTTGTCGAGGAAGTGGGAGCTAAATTTAATGGACATGCTTCGTTTGGTTTTTTATACAAAATGCCAATTGAGGCATTTTTGTAAAGTTCTCCTCTAGGATTACTTGTAATACTTATTAGAGTTATATTATATCTCTTTGTATATTGAATAATATTACTTAACTCAGATGTGCCTCCTGAATTTGAAATAGCAAGTACGCAGTCCTTTTTTTTTATACTTCCTAGATCTCCATGACTTGCTTCTGTTGCATGCATAAAATATGAGGGAGTGCCTGTAGAAGTTAAGGTTGCAGATATTTTATTTCCTATGTGCGCACTCTTACCAACGCCTGTAACAATTACCTTACCTCTTAAGTTAGAAATAGTCTCTATAGCTTTATAAAAATTTTCATTAAAACTTTTATCAAGTGTCTTTATGCTTTGTATTTCTTTGGAGAGCGTTCTCTTGGCACTGGCTATAATTTTTTTTCTATTCATTAATGTTTAAAAATATCTTGATCAGCCCAACCAAGTAAATCTAGCTGTGTTCTGTATTCAATAAAATCAAAACATGCTTTTGCAAGTCTTTCACGTTTTTCTCTTAAAAGCATTTTATCAAGTTTATTTTTTATTTTATGAAGATATAAAACATCAGTAGCTGCATAATTTTGTTGGTCTCTTGTTAACTCACCACCCCAATCAGATGACTGTTCATTTTTTGAAATATTTTTATTAAGTAATTCATTACATAAGTCTTTATAACCATGTTTGTCTGTATATGTTCTAACAAGTTTAGAAGCAATTTTAGTACAATAAATATTTTTTATATTTATTTTAAAATTATAATTAAATACTGCAACGTCAAATCTTGCAAAATGAAATATTTTTTGAATTTTATTGTCTTTCAATATTTTTATAAGATTTTTAGGTTTTTTTTTCTGAATATCAATTTTAATAAGGTAACATATTTCATTTCCATTTGAAATCTGGACAAGACACAATTTATCTCTTTTAGGATTTAACCCCATTGTTTCAGTATCTATAGCTAAACTGTTACCCAATTC
>TARA_B100001057_G_scaffold105652_2_pt1 | contig 16362 bp, 13 predicted proteins | sample TARA_B100001057 | Tara Oceans TARA_B100001057 (sample SAMEA2621839) | marine metagenome | biome: marine biome (ENVO:00000447); feature: surface water layer (ENVO:00002042); material: "saline water (ENVO:00002010), including plankton (ENVO:xxxxxxxx)" | depth 5 m
GCGTCCTCGCTCTCGTCCTCGCTCTCGTCCTCGCTCTCGCACGCGTCCTCGCTCTCATCCTCATCATTTTCACTACTTTCACCACCAATCGCTTCCCGGTCCTCAAACCCGCCCACCATGCACATGAGCTCAACCGGGACCAGTAAGTTGGATGCGCTGGCCGCGTCAGCATCAGCAACGATCGACACCTTGGGTTTCTTCGGCTCGTTTTGCGTCCGCACTCGCCAAACTGGGCCGCAGCAGGGCCAATATTGTGCGGAGGCGTCACAATTATTGCCGATCACGTCCTGCGGGCTGCGCGGGCGCGCGCACGCCTTGAGGAGCCGCTTTGCGTGCTTGAATGTGTACGTTGTCGCGCGATACTGCCAACCGGTGCAAAAGTTGCGGTGCACCGACCAAACGCGCTTCTCGCGCAGGAAAGTTATTCCTGTGGGAATGTCGATGCCCCGTGCGATCAGCCTATTGTACTCGTCCACGGCGGCCTGCTTGCTCTCGTCTGTACGGCGATAGGTGGACCGTTTGGCACGGTTATCGCCCCACGCGGTCCGACGTCGCTCGTTGGCCTGATTCAAGTCGCGTCTTTGCTTCTCCCTTGCGCACCTCTTCTGGTCCCAGTCAAGGACCTTGGCGTACGCATCTGACATGAGCAGCTCCCCCAGCGAGTTGAAGTTTGACGACTTCTGCCGACGCCTTTCATTATCGCCGTTGCGCTTTGACATTTGGATCATGCTCATAGGCCACCTCAGGCGGTACCTTAGATTCCGGCCTTTGCCCCCGGAGTCGTAGGACACGTACTTGGGCAACTCCATGCCAGAGACCGGGTCGTGCGTCACGGTCCTCTCTCCGGGCTTCTGAACGCCGCTGAATGGCATGGCGCGTGCGCGCGCAAGTGTTTGTCAAGGTGCGCTGACAAGTGCGCGCACAAGCGCACGAACGCCGAGGGTGGCCGCGGGCGCTGAAAAAGATGGGGGAGATTGCTTGTAACGATACACATCCATTGTCATGCACACGCTTACACACTCCCCCACGACCTATACGCGTCCACGCGTTCCGCTACGGCACCGTGTTGGCAGCACCGGAAGCACTGGCGCTCTTCTTCTTCTTCTTGTCATTCTTAGAAGGTTCGTTGATGGCGTCCAAGGCGCGTTTGTGATCGACGTCCGCAATTCGTTGTGAGCAAAAAGCGGTCAACGCTAGCATCGCTGGGCGGGTGAGCTCAAACGTCTTGTTCTTATTCATTATTGTGCCCGGGTTCTCGGTCCTGAGGTTCAGAATCTCGGGAAAGCCGCCACCCAAGATCGCGTGTGCAAGTCTCATCCAGGCGGCCTTGCCCATCTTGCACATTTCAATCATGCTCAGCGTCAACAGCTTCGGAGCGATGACATCGATGCGAGCGACGCGCGTGCCGTCCTCGAGGCCGCGCGCTGCCGCCTTCGGCATCAGCGTGTTTAGTCCGTGCAAGCTGATGGGGTTCTGTGACAAGTCGAGGGTGTGTAGGCGCGGCAGGTGACGCAGCGTCGCAAAGACGAGGCGCGCGCCCACGTCACCCATATTAATGTTGGACAAATCCAAGGACCCGAGGTTTGGCATGTGCTTATGCGCGATGGCGCTGCACAGTGGCGCCAGTGGGAGCCCATGCCCGTCGCTACCCACGATCGACGAGAGGTCGAGGTGCTTAAGCACAGGCCACCGCGGCGCGTGTGCATCCCCTTGCTGGTGCGGCTCTGCGAAGAGCGTGGTCGCGCCCCGAAGGCCAAAGCGGTTGTTGTGCGCTTTGATGTGCTCCACGTGGTCGGCCAGTGCGCGCATGCGCGGGCCGATGACTGTCATGGCGTCATCGGTGAGGTGTAGATTGGCCAGATGGACAGTGCCCCGTGAGCCACGTGACATCCGCACGACCGCACGGTCGTAAAGCTTCATGAACTGCTGCCGTGCGTCCTCTGACCAGGGCTGCAGGCGTTGGCGCAGCTGCTCGTTGGCATACTTGTCGTCATTGTCAACGACGATGCGCTTCTCCGTGCGGAACATCGCATTGTGAAAACGCAAGGCGCGGTCGCATACTAGGAGTGCCTCGGACCACACGTTCAGACCGAGGTTCCGGCCTTCCATGATGATCATGCTCTGAGCGGTGGTGCACATGCCTCGGAACCGTGCCCACGTCTTCGCGAGGACGTGGGCCAGGAAGAAGGCCGCAGTTGGGCTATGAATTAGTGGACCCACATTGAAGTCTAGCCCGCCACCTAATCTTTCAGGGAAATCCCCGAAAATCGTGTTGCCATTGGTGCGCGCGGCCCTCAGTGCCATGCCAAGCTTCATCTCCCCATCATGGCCGTGCACCTTCAGAACCGCGCCCGGGTAGGCGCGCAGCCACGCGCGCACAAACGGGACGTTCGCGACGATGGCATCCTCGTCGTGCACCAAAATGCAGTTGCCGCGCAGGTGTTGGGCCACTACGGTGCGCGCCACGCGGTTGAGCCGCGCGAGCGCCCGTTTTGTCGTCAGCGGGACTTCCGGCGACATGGCCAGCGGCTCCAGCACGTCAAGGTCGTCGAGGGCAACCATGTTGACACCCTCCGAATATTTGCGCGCACGGGTGCGCACGAACGCCGAACCAAGTGTTGGCAACTCAATTTGACCGTTTCCACACTACCAAAACGGTCGCTACCACGAACCCTAACAAACAGATGGCCGACGCAGCCAAGTGCGACGTTTTCCGCGGTGTGAACAGAAAGAAGGCGATCAGCGCGGGTAGTGGAATCGCAGGGTCGGGGATGAGCACTGCGATGCATGCGATCACGAGCGCAAGCGCAGGTGGCCATAGGCTGCCGCGGTGCGTATACTCGGTGCGCGTTTCGGGCCAAGGCAGCGTGCCCGAAGGGTAGCTGTTGTAGCTGATGGCGACGCGCAGGTTGAGTGCCGCCGCAAAGAGGAGCCAGCCCGCAAAGAGGCCGTACCCAGGCCCCAGAAATATGAGTGTTCCAAACTGCGGGCCCGGAAGCGTCCAAGCTTGGATTAGCGCCGACCCGACCACGGCAAAGACGGCGGCAATCAGAAGCACCACAAACGAAATCCACAGGAAGGTCTCCTTGGTTGTGGAGTGCGTGGACACGGCCAGCGGCGCCGTAGGCTTGGTGGCCGTGGTGGCGGCGGCGGCCACGACGGCGGAAGTGGCAGCTCCCTCTTCCTCTGCTGGATCGGGGTGGAGTTCGCTCCGCGATCCAATGCGAAAGAGTACCGGCCACACCGCACACAGGCAAAGGGCAGCAGCGACGCACATGGCTGCATGCAGGTGTGCCTTTTCGCGGAACACCTCGATGGCGGATATCGAGCCCGCGAAAATCAGATAAAAGGCCACGCAGACAAACCACGCGACCAAAAAGGTCCACGCGATCTTGTAGAGCGGCGATCCGACCTCGCTCCTTTTGGTGTGCATGAACGCATCGCGTGGCCAAAAAACGCCAGGCGACCACGCGGCCTTGTACCGCTCCGCCACCTCGTGCACAGTCACGCGCATTCCAAAAACGTCCGGTTGCCCATTGCGTTCGCCTTGCGACGCCCACGCAAACAGGGCCAAGAGCACCACCGCACCAAGCAAGGCAAAGCCCGCAAGAACCAGGAGCATGCTCGTTTTCACCACCTCCTCGGGAGGATGCTCAATGGCGACCACCTCATCGATCGCTACGCTCATGGTGTTCGCCACCACAACCGCGGTTCCTTACACTACTCGTCGCCGCGGGGGCTTATGGCGCATCCACGACTAGCATCCTGGTTGCTCGCCGGCGATGCTTAGCGATCCGTGCATGCGTCGACTTCATGGGCGTCTGCGGCATGGATATGGTGCGCACTGGGCGCTCCGGCGACGTGTTCAGCACCGAGCATAGATGCACCAGGTCGTGCGGAGTATTCGGATGCGCAGACACATCCCGGGTGGCGATGCCAACCACAACGGACAGCTGCGCAAGGTGACCACCCTCACGGCTTTTCAACCAGTCGTAATCCAGGCACGCCTTTGCGAATTCTTGCCATCGCTCCGAGCGCGCAAAGAAGCAGAACGCGGACCGTGCATCCAAGGCCCGGTTTGAGTCGGCAAGGATCCGCTCTGCAAGCACGTCCGCAAAGACTCGCTCTGCGTGCCGCACGACAACCCCTTCCTTGGCCAAAAAGTCGTATCTCGAATTGGCGACCGCGCTCATGAGCACGTGCTCACCGGTCGACTCGGCGAGGTAATGCAGCCCCACGAATTTGCGGAGGCCCTGGGCAATGTCCAGTAGCACGCCAAAGGCCGACTGCATCTCAACCTCCGTGAGCGTCGACCGCGTAGCAAACTGCACGAGCATCTTGTGCAGCGTGGCCGCCAGGAGACACTCGCAGTTTTGCAAAAACCACGACGGGATGCACTCGTGCCGGCACGTCCCAAAAGCGATCGTCGCGGCCTTGTGGACTAGTCGCGCAACGTCCGACGTCAGGGGGCGAAAGCTGTAGCAGGGGATCGTGGCAAACTCATTCAGCGCGCACAAGGTATCCGCGAGCGCGCGCGACACCTCTGGCCACCTCACGTCGATGAGAAGGTTGGCGCGCGTGAGTTCGACGCCCGCAGCGCCATCGTCATCGTCGCGGCCGTGCACCAGGTCCGAAAACATCTGATAGTAGAGCTCGTATCGCTCTTCGTTGAACGCTGCAACGTGTTGCATGCCTTTCTCTTGGAACCGCACACAGACACGCACACTCCCTTACCACAAGTTGCAGAATGCACATTTACAACGACCTCACAAACGCGTACAGGCTCTGCAGTGCTTCGCTGACAGTGTTGGGCTGCTGGCCTTGGTGCGGCGGCAACGCGCTGTGTCGCGTGCGTCGGCGCTTCGAGTCTGGCTCCGATTCTGCATTGGTCTTGGGGTTGTCGTCTGTTGTGAGGTCGATCGTGACGGACGCAACTTCGGCTGCCGTTGCCTGGTCATCTTCGCTCTGTAGCATGCGCTCTTGTGCCACCACAGCGGCCGAGCGCTTGGCACGCCTCTCCATCCCACGCTTCTCGGTCGGATGGTAGCCGTTGGGATTGTCGATCGGATGGAACGGTCGCGTCTTGGCTTCTTCAGCTCGGCTGCGGCGCAAACGGGCCAAGTGGCCCATGGTTCGCAGGTCTTCGACATCGATGCCGGGCACTACTCTGACAGGGAAGTGCGGCGAGCCGTGCGCAAACAGTGACACGAGCCAGCCGGGACCCTCGGCCACGCACGCATCGCAAAAATGGCCGAGCGCGCGCGGGAGCGGGTGGACCCGCAAGAGATCCCAGTCAAACGTATCGTTCATGGTGTGAAGCACGGCGTGATCCTCCCCGTACCAGCACTTACGGCCGCTGAGTGGCATCAGGTGCCAGGTCGGTTTCGCTTTCCCAAACGTGTTGGTCTCGGTCACGGTGAGGACGAGGTCGCCAGGGTTGGTAAAGTGGTGCATTCCGTGGGGGATAACCCGCTGCGAGATGCTGTCCTCATTGTGCACCGTGAGGGGGCCAGGCTCCCCAGTCCACGAGAACCCGCGCATCTGGTTCTTGGCCGTGACGGCGAACACTGTGGCCTCACTGAACGCCGTCGCATTCCTGATCGTCGGTACGTTGCGCAGCCCAAGGCGGTTGGGGTTCAGAAACGGTTGCAGGCTTCCAAGGCGCAGTCCCTCGTGCGACTCGTGCTCGCTCAAGAGTTGCGCCAGTCGTGCCAGCGGATACACGCGGCACACTCTGGCGGAGTAGATGCTCGTGCCCTTGTGCGTGTGGCGCTCGGTGTCGTTGAAGCCGTCGTGATACACGGCAAACATTTGCCCAGTGGGCCGGTCGCGGATGATCGAGAGCCCTGGCCAACACGGAAACTGTGCAAAATGCACGCCCCCCTCAAACCGCACCGGTACGCGCGTGCGTCCATTGGCCTTAAAAAAGATGGTCGCGTCGTACGGCGTGACAAGCCCCGCGGCACCGCGCCGCGCTTCTGAGCATACCGTCCGGTACGCGGAAATCAGCGCGAGCGCGGGCACGGTGTAGAACCCGTGCTTGTCCTTGGCAAAGCTGTCAAAAATGAGCGTCCATGCATCGGCGTAACCCGCCATGACTCGCGATTAATTTATGCGCGCACTATGGCGCACGAACGCCGAACGGAATTGCTGCGATTGCCTGATCCGGTTCCCAACTTCGGCGTTCGTGCGCACATTCTGCGCGGCCACGTTTCCTGATGAGTGCACACGACGAGGTACTTTCAAACTGCGACTTTCTATGTGCGATCCTAGCAACCATCGCCGACGACAACGTCGAAGTGATGGGCCGCGCCGCCGCGTCCTGGTGTGTGCTCAGCCGGCTGCACGCGTCCGCGATCCACCACGATGAGCGCGTTTGGGGGGTCCTGGTAGCGCGGGTTGCACAACGGATGCCTGTACAAGTGCACGCGGATCAGTTCTGGAGCAGGCGCATGATCGACTTTCCGGATCGCAAGACGTTCTATGAGCTCTGTACCCTCGCGCGCTTGCAGCGCACTGGCGTGCCGCGCGCGATGACCCGCAAGCCGGAGAAGCTCTTCATGTATGGAGACGGCGCCGAGCGGCAGGCTAAAGTGGCATTGGCGCGCCGCCAAGCTCGCGAAATTAATCCTAGCATTTCATTGCTCAGCGAGGCTCTGCTTGCTCAGTGGCTCCGCGAGGCGTGGGAGCGCATGGACCCGCTCGAGCGCGAAGTATACCACGCTCAATGCCGCGCCAATTTTCGCGCGCTCGGGTTTGATTGGCTCTATCGCCCATTGCCCGGCGTTCGTAAGCTGGATTGACAACTGAGGAGGAGGGGTCGTGCGCGCACGCTGTCGGTTTGGTTAGCCGTAAGCGTTCGGTGTTCGTGCGCTCCATTATCGCTTGTCGACAAATTTTGACAAGAGAATGGCGCGCACCGGTACGCGGTCGGGCGGCGCCCGCCAGCCTTCGCCCGTGTCGCGATTGGTGTCCTCGGCCATCTCCAACGTGAAGAAGCGCCTCAAGGCCGAACGCCTCAAGGCCGAGCGCGCCAAGAAGCAGGAGGCGGAGCGGAGACGACGAGAGCGCGAATTGCAGGCGCGCGCCAAGCTCCGGCTCAAGGACGCCGAGGTGGTAGACAAACTGCTCGCAATGGGCAAGTGCACAGTGCGGTTCAAGATGCGTGGCGCGGTACAGTTAGTACGGAGCGATTGGGCGCCCATCAAGGAACGGCGCGAGTCGATGCGAGAAACCTCGTGGGTCTTCTGCAATGCTTGCGACGACCTCGGCTGCCACGCGTGGCACAATCCGCGCGCCTTTTGCTCGGTGAAGCAACTAGACAGCGGCCGCCGTCACGTGCCATTTTGCGTGCACAACGGCGCGCGTCCGGCGAGCGAGGGCGTCCGCATTGGCATGACCTTTCGGTTGCTCAAGATCCTACCACGCTTTGCCTATTCCGCACTCGAAGTGCCGCTCCTCGCGTCGCCACCGCCACCGCCGCCACCGCCGGCCGCGCCAGGCGGCCCCCTACGTCGCGACCTGACGTTCCCGGCGTGCCTCCGGCACACGTGCGAAAGGGACCCGGCCGTCATCGTGCGCGACGCTGCTCTGGATGCCGCTCGTAGGATTGCCGACGCCTCGGAAGATGAGTTCACCAAGGAGTCGCCGCTCGAGCGCGCGCTGCGACAGAAAGCACATTGCCACAAGGACGTGCTTGCCATGGGCGACGACATCTTTTACAAACATTTGCGCGATCACAATGTGGAGCCGGACGAGGCGTTTGAAGAGGTACTAAAGCGCAAGCGGCTCATCCACGCGGGGAAGAGCGACGCGTACGAGCCGCCGGATATTGGTCACCTCATCCTCGGCCGCCTCGACGGTGTGCCGGTCCCCGACCCCGCCGCGCCACTGGTGATTTTGGCACAGGACGAGGCCGACGTTTATGCGCCGTGGATTCGAAACCCGTGGCAAACGTACCTGAACCAAAGGAGCGTAGCGAAATCCGGTGTCGTGCAAGCGATGCAAGGAATTGCAGTGTTTTAATGCGGACGCACACGCGTCCCCAAAAATAAATTAACCTTTGACAGCCAACTCAAGTACACGCGTGAGGGTGCAGGGTGCTATGTACTTGTAGTTGACCCAGGTTGGGTCGGCGTAGCACCCGAGCGCTACAATTTTGGCCGGGACCTTCTTGAGGTGCAGGCCTCCCCTGACGAGCTCGCGCGCGCGCTCGCGTTCCGATGCCGAGAAGAGTGCGTCGAGTCCAGCCAACGCGCAGGCATCGGAGCGGCCGTCCCGTTCGGCGTCGACCACAGACACGCACTGCAACGCTGCGCATACCAGGGCCCCGGGACTTGGCTGCGTCGAGTAGCCGTTTTGCCAGGTCGCGTTGAAAAAGGGAACAATCGACCGGATGATCATTGCTCCAGTATCGCTCACCAGCCCTCGCTCAAAGAGATACTGCGTACGCACTTCCGCTTGCACTTGTGAATTGTCTGTGAGCGCCGAGAAGACGCGCACCTCGGTCAGTAGCGCCGCCTCGAGCCGCACCAGCTCGTTGTAGAGTATGCGCACTCTGTGTATGTTGGCGTCGCTCCAGGCGCCAAACGCTTCGCGCTCCGAATCTGTCATGAAAGACAGTCCGAGGTAAGCCAGCTCGTACGTGTGCGGAGAGAGCAGGTTGGGCGCTTCGTCGTAGAAGCGCCGCGGAAAGTGGGTGCACAATTGCCGCTCAAATTTCCACGCCACGCTTAGGCACACTGCCAGACGCATGCGCGTGTCGTACGACAGGTCGTATGCGGTGTAGACAATGTCTGGCAAGTCGTTGTCGCGCAAGGCCCATACGCGCACCAGCTCCACGGCGCCCGCGACAACGTTCCACCCGTCAGCAGCTGGCGAGCCTAGGTGCAACGTGACGAGCGATCGGACCGCCGGCCCATGCGCGCCATTCTCGCCGCCACGGTCAAAGCGTGCATTCCACAGTTTGTGGTTGATCAGCTGTTGATACATGTGGTTGAGCGCAAAGGCTGCAACCGGCAGTACCGCGCGGACTGACTCTGGCGTTGGGGCGGCGCCGAATTTGTGGTCCACCGAGACAGGCGATGTGCGGAGCGCACACATGTTGGCGTAAACCTGCATCACAGGCGATCCGCTCACGGGATGCGCCAAGGTTCCAGCCACGTGCGACAGGCTCTCACACACCTTGTAGATAGCTTTGGAGACGCTCTTTCTAAGTCCACATACCGCAAAATAGCAGTGCACCGCTTTGCACCGCGACGTTGTTGCGCGACCTGGCGCGCGCAGCGTGTCCTCTTCTCAACCTCCATTTGTCAGGCCTGAAGCGCGCCAAATACACTTAGCGAGCGCTAGCTTGGTTTCATGCGCACGAGAATTCGGGGCGACGATCGGCGTTCGTGCGCGCCACAATGGGTCTGATTGGGGGTCCCACCGGTGCCAAGGCGGTGTTTCTAGACAAGTTTGCAGGCGCCTTTGCTTATGTCAAGCGCCTAGATGACGTGCGTAAGCTGGTGGGCGTGAGCCGTGCACATACCCTCGCGGTCCTGGACGGCAATGTCATGATGAACGCCATCCCCAAGGAGGTGGACACATTTCACGGCTACGTGCGCGTCCTGGCCTACCAACTCAACGAGGCCATACAGGCGGCGGCGCATGTTGTGGTGGTCTTTGACGATCCCAAGGCCATCACTCCAGCCAAGGCCGACGAGCAGCAGCGGCGCGACCAGCTGCGCCAGGCGCGCGTGCCGCTCTGCTCCGAAGACCTCGTGGCCACCATCTTTGACGACGATTACCACACCAACGACCTGCTCGCCAACGGGTGCAACGCGAAGCTGCTCATGGAGTTTCGGAAGGCGCGGCCGCGCTTCTATGACGCAGTGTGCACCGAGTTGCTGCGCAAGTTTCGTAACGAGATGACGGGCGATGGCAAATGGTCGCTCACCTTTGACGGCGTCGATCGTCGCGGGGGCGAGCGCGGCATCGGCGTGCCACGCGAAGCGGGTACCCTTTCGAGCGACGACGCTTTTTGGCAGCCGCTCCTCACGCGCTCCGAACCCATCGGCGAGGGTGACCTCAAGCTGACCGACGTGACGCAGCGCGTGCACGACGCGAGCCGCATCGAGGGCACGCCTGTGCACGGAGTGCTTCTCAACCTCGTGACCACGATCGACACCGACTCCTTTGTGATCGAGTTGCTCCAGCAGAACCGGCGCGAGCGGCGGACCGAGGAGGCCGACCGCGACGAGCTGACCGTGCTGTGCCTCAAGGAGCGCGCGCGCAAGCGCAAAGGGGATGACTTTGTGACCGACGCGCACTACACGTGCTGCGATATGCAGGCCTTCCACGAGCTCGTGCTCGACTACTTTTACGGCACGAGGCACCTGACCGCCGAGATGAAGGCACAGCAACCCGCGGCGCTTGCGCTCCTTGCCGCCGCCCTGGCCTTTTGTGGCTGCGACTTTGTCGACGTCAAGGGTTACCGCTTCGACCTTGCCCTGCCAGTCGTGCGCCAGATGGCTCGCACGCGACCCAAGGACTTGAACGCCATGGCCCGCCTGTTTGAAACGGAGCGGTTCGGCAAGATTCAGGCCCTCACGGCGCTACAAACCTTTATTCTCGACTATTGCAAGTCGCTGGAGGGCGTGCCGCGCATGAAAAAGGTCAAGGAGAACGCCTCCTCCCTGTGCGAGCAGCAGCTCTACCGCGTGCTTTGGACGTGCTCCTACTGGCACCAACAGGAGCTCAAGGACTGCACCCAGTGGGGCTTTTCTTCTCTCTGTGGGTGAGGCATGGTGTCTGCGGGTGGGCTGTGGAAGCTGACCGCGCAGCTGAGGATAAGCCCCTCACTAGTGAATGTTGACTAGAGGAGTTGCGTACACTTTAACGGTTTCCGGCGTTCGTGCGCACCCGGGTCAATTGCGTGCGCGGAAATGGTGCGCATGCGACTGGACGGGCCCGAGCCAGTAGGCACGGGCGCGCCCGAGTTTGGACCGAAGAGGAAAGCGGGTCGCCCGCGAACCGGAGGGGGGGTGCTGAAGGACGCGCCCAATCCAAACGGGCTGGGGTGCGGAAAGTGTCGCGGGAGTGCAAGTGGGTGCGGGCAGTGCAAACAATGGCTGCTAGACGATCCGTCGCGTGCAAAGGGTGCCGCATGGGTTCCCACTGACAACATGTACCCAAAGTACAGCGCGCGCACTAGCCAAGGCAACCGCAGGGTATCCCGGTATGATGCGCAGAGCACCGAACCTCTGGAGCTACCGGATCCCGCGCCCGCGCCCGCGCCCGCGCCCACGCCTGCGCCCGTGCCCGAATCCATGCCTGAACCTGCGCTTGGCGGCGGTGGCGGCGGTGGCGGCGGCGGCGGCAACGCCTTTCCCAATGTGAGCGGCGACCGCGAATCGGCGCTCATGATGGTGTGCGACCCGAGCTATGCGGGCTCGCCGATCGGGCCGGATGACCTAGTAGGCATCGAGAAGACGCGCTTCAAGCTTTGGAAAAGGCACGAGCCGCGTGGGCGGCGCCGGCGGCTCACTGGCGAGGAGAACGCACAGCTCGACAGGGACATCGCGCAGCAGGTGCACAACACGCATCTCATCCGAACACTACCAAGGCACAAGTGCTGCGCGCGCCCGCTCACGGGAGGGGAGCTGGCGCAACTCGACTCCAACCGGGAGACGATCGACGCCGCGAGGAATCTCTTGGATGGGCCTAGGGCGGTGCAAGTGCGCAACGCCATTGCGGAGGCGCGGGAGTTGGCAGAGAGTAAGGCGCGCGAGGCGCGGACCTTTGACCCCAGGGAGCACACGGACCGCGCACTCGCCGAGATGAACAATCGCAGCCTCCTGGAGTACATGGACCTATTCCTGCCCGATGGTACCGAAGAGGATGCACTGAAGCTCGTCCGCGACGAGTTGCAGTTCCAGATCGCGCGCGCGGCAATGGAATCCCGCGCCGAGGTGGACGAGCAGGCAATCAAGGACTTGGCACTCGGCAGGTCTGCCGATGTCAAGGAGCGGATGCTCAAGGACTACTACGACTTTATGAACGAGGAACGACGGCTCATCGTCACCACGATCCGGAACGCCAACAACCAGGTGGAAGAGCGGCTACTTCGCAAGGGGCAGGAGACTCGCCCTGCCAACAAGGACGAGCTGGAGGCCGCCCTTGTGGCGGATCAACAAGAGGAGTGGCAGGCCTACTTTGACGGCACTCGCGAACCCGAGTTTGCGTCCGTTACTGGCCTCGGTGGGGACGGTGGCGCCGATGACGACGGCGACAGCGGGACATTCAAACCGCTGGACGATGACGCGTGGGTGCACTGCGGGATGACGCCCCCGACATCGTTTGGTGTACGCACTGACTGGGCCACCGACCGGGAGCAATACAGGGAGGAAATCGCCAAGGCTTGGTGCCGCGCCGAAGTCCGTCCCGACGGCAATTTTCCCGACACGTACACGTCAACCACGCTGGTTACGATTGGAGCGGGCAAGCCAGGCCAGCGGTGGTCATTCCCGTTTGATCTCGGCCGCAACGTGACACTGCCCGGGTTTTGGACGGCACTTCGGCGCGTGCGAGAGGTTAAGGAGGAACTCGGCGTCAACCGAGTCAAATGGCCCGCGCAGGGGGCCTACGACCGAGATCCGCTCATCCGTGCCGGGCAAGTGGCCAAGGTCGTCACGGGCCAGGGGCACAAGGACAACTCCCGGGTCGTAATCGTCCACGGCGAGGAAAAGTATGTCAAGACAACAGACGTGTCGCTTCTCATGCAGCTCTGGCGCAAGGAAGTCGGCGAGGCCGTGGCGCATTCGACTTCGCATCCACCCAACTCGGTGTTTGCCACGGAGTTGCTTCGCTGCTTTCCGGAACTGCAGCTTGAGGGGGGCGCCAATTCCATTGTCGACTTTGTGTGCTGGTTCCACAAGACGATTACGGCAAACGAGGACGGCGCGCGCGAGTCGTTTGCACGCAACAACCGCGACGCTGCAGCGCGGTATTCGGAATCCAAAGGTGAAAAGGAGCGCAAATTGATGCTCTACGATCTGATGTGCTGCCCGGATTGCACGACGGAGTCGGCTGCCATGCTCAAGCAGGCGCACTTGTTGAAGGACGACGATGGGACTCAGCTGGTTCCCAAATGGGCCAAGGGTCTGCGAGGGTTGGTGAACGACCGTGTGGGCCAACTGGTGAAGATGACCAGGATCCTTAAAGGTGCCTTAGATACGGATGTCTTCAAGACGCCCAAAAGCGAGAGCGTCTTGTGGCACGGCGGCTATCTCTACTGGGAGTACAAGAAGCGATACAAAGAGCTCAATGCGCCATTTGAGAGGCTTGGTAACCTCAGGAAGCAAGTGCAAAAGCTTGAAGTCGAACACGACGAGGCGGAGGAGCTGCTAAAGGGCATGCAGGAGCAAGCGGACGCCAAGGTTAGGGTGTGCATCGGCACCTTTCCTAACGAGGACGGTGCCTGTGCCCAAGCGATGGCTGAAGTCGAGGAGTTGTACAAAGAAGCCGCTCGGCTCGAGAAGGCGTACCAGCTCGTCGTTGAGCGCCTCGCTGCGGCGCGGGAAGAGCTGCAAGCGGCGATGTCTGATGAAGGCGTCACCGCGGATCAGAGGGTGAAGCGCGAACTCGCGCTCGAGCTGTTTCTTGGCACGCATAGGCCAAGCGAGGAGCACGTAAGGTTGGGCCGGTGGGTGTACGAGAGGTGGAAGGTGCTGAACCCTCTAAAGTAGTCGCGTCAGGTAAGTTTCTTTTTATATACGTGACAAACGATCTTAGCAACGCCAGTTCACGTAAAGCCATGCGTGCCACTCCCTATGCAAGGGTAGCTTTGCACGAGGCATGATCGCTTTTTTTGCTGTCTTTGTGCACGGCCACGTGCCACAGTACGACGGGTGCGATCACAATTGCTGTCACCCACCGCACGACCCGACGACGTCGCAGGTGGCCTACCTAAAGGGCAGTGGCGGTGTCGAGTTTGACCTGCACGAACTGAACGGCGAGCCTCTCGACTTTGACGTCGTGTTCAAGAAAGCCTACAACACCAGTTTTTTTTCCATCTACGCTGGGTGCGGCGGCTGCGCGTCGTCCGCGCCTCTGAATTGGGACGAGCCACTCTCGCCCGCGCGGGAGTTGCCCGCAACCTACCCGCCAGCAGAGTTTGAACCATTCACTCAGCACGCCTACTACAAGCTGTTGCCGGACGGTGCGGCGCGCCAGGTCACGCCCGCGCAGCTGGCCAACTGCACGAGCCACCACGTGAGCGTGCGCCTTGTCGTGCACGACGACGCGCCCGAGAAAATCGTGTGGGGCGCGGTCGTGGGCTGCGACGGGCTCGCCTGCGAACGCTTCACCTTTGTCGAACTGCTAAGCTTTCCGATTTACGTGATCCGGAATCACGGACCCGTCTGGAACGACGCCGCATGGACGCTCCCGGTCATCGCCGTCCTCGTGCCCGTCCTCATGGCCATGGTCTGCTGGGCGTGGTGCGAAGGCTGGCTTGTTGTCTGCGTGCCCGTCGGTCCCGCGTACCCGCGCACGCTTGCCAAGGCGCGCCCAGGGGTGCGGTGGGCCGATCTCAAGGCCGTCTGCTGGGTCCCATCGCCGCGGCTCATCCTGTATGCCCTGGCGACGTGGGCGATCGTCGTCGACCTCTTCGAGACGTTTGTGCACTTTGCGATCGCCACACGCACGGCGCCCCTCAGCGCGGATGGGTACACCATCTTTTGGTTCTGGTTTGGCTTCAAGTGGGTACTCCTCCTTTGCGTTGCGCTGCCGTGGCTGTGGGCGCGCGAGATTCCCGAGAGCCGGTGGCGCGACTATGGGTGGAATTTCGCGTGCGCGTGGGACGACGGACTCGGCATCCTTTCGCCTTTTTGGGCGCACGGGTTTTGGAGCCTGGTCGAGATCCCGCTCGGGCTCGGTTCCTTCCTCGTCGGCGCGGGCTTCTACGTCTACCCGTCCTGCATCACGCTCGCAGGAATAGTGCGCCTCGTAAACTGGACGCGCAGGTGGGATCGGCCACGCCCCGAGTGCAAGAGCACCACCTACATCTCGCCCGAGACGGACGACACCGGCTGCGGCTATCCCGCGGGCGACCCGCCCGGACTCTACTTGTCGTGAACATGCCATGGTGTTTAAATTAAATACAGCAATCAAGTTGCTCCCGAAACCACTTATTGAGCATTGCAAGCTCTTTGGTCGGTTCGCACACGGAGCCAGTGAACGACCAGCCCGCGCGCGTCTCCCCTAGGTGTATGAGATTCTTTACGCGCCTCTTGTACCTTACGTACAACACCGGAAAGGCATGCTCGATGTAGCGCATGTTGTCGCGCGCATAGATCATTGCGCGCGCACGAACGCCTCCACTACGTAAGGGGTGGGGCGGGGAACCGCGCCGGGCGGAGAAAGCCCCCACGCCGCGGTTCCCCCAGCAGGCCATTGGTGCCGTTTTTTTAATTGCATTCTACGATCACGAAAACTCGATCGTGTAGGGGTCTAACCACGCACGATGGACTTTGCCGCCATTGTTCTGGCGGTCCCTGTGCGCCTCCTTTCTCAGGAGGGTTGCGTATAATTCCCCATTGACGAGCCGCACGTAGCGCCAGTCGTAGCGCGCATAGATCATTGCGCGCGCACGAACATCGCCACTACGTCAGGGCGTTTCCGTACGCGTCAAATCGTCGGCGCTGCACGGGTGGCGCGAGGCCGTGCTTGGCCCACGCAACCCGTCGCGCTTGTTCTGTGACTTTGGGCGGCGCGCTCTCGGAAGAGAGCGGCATTGTTATCCACGTGTCGCGTCGCCGCGCCTCCTCCCCGCTCCGGCAGACCGCGAGAATTGTATCGATGAGCTCGGCAGTCTCCGCCTCCTCGCGCTCTTTTCGTTCCCGCTCAGCCTCCACCACCGCCGACGGGCGCGCCGGCCTCGCCTTCGCCTTCGGTTTGTCAGGCTTCACACTCCATGGCAGCATGGGCCACGTTGCGGTTTCTCGACGTCTCCGCCTTTTCACAAGTTGCAAGCGGTGACGATTTCCTCTTAAAATTGCCCGCGCGGCGCGGCTGCGCACCTGCCGTGTCCTCCATGTCCACGTCTGCATTAGTGGTGGCAGCGGCGGCGGCTACATGGAACCGTGCCACCGCCGCGTCCATCAGCGGCTGGTCCCACGCCGCAAGCGTCGGCGACTGGCGAGCCGGCTTGAAGCCAAAGAGGCTTTTTCGCTCCGTGCCCAGGGCCACCGCCACGCGCCCCGTCCCGGCGTGACACGAAAAGGGCACCTTGGTCAGGTGCTTTAGGTCTTTTGTGACGGCCGCATCGAGACGCGGCCACACATAGGCCAGCACGACGCAGTCCAAGCGCTCGCGCAT
>TARA_B100001057_G_scaffold486443_1_pt1 | contig 16356 bp, 15 predicted proteins | sample TARA_B100001057 | Tara Oceans TARA_B100001057 (sample SAMEA2621839) | marine metagenome | biome: marine biome (ENVO:00000447); feature: surface water layer (ENVO:00002042); material: "saline water (ENVO:00002010), including plankton (ENVO:xxxxxxxx)" | depth 5 m
AGCTGGACTGTGAAATTTAATAACGAGCTATTATTTATGAATGGTTTATGTGTAATCCAATATCACTACTTTTTAATTATAAATATTAAATAATTCATGCAACACGCCCACTCTAAACAAATATCAAAAATAATATTTATTGATGGAATGCCTAGGGCGGGTAAATCTGTACTCTCCAATATCTTGCCATGTTACAAAGAAGTCGAGCAGATAAGGTTTTTAACAATAATTGAACATATACTTCCTGCTTTGAGATTTAAAACTATAAAAAAAGATTTCGCGAAATCTTTAATGACAACATATTTAAACGAATATTGTTACGAGAGTTATATCGGGAGAACACTTAATCTTAGAAAAAAAGAACAAAGCAGTGTGTATGAGTATATATCACCAGAAATATACTTTAAAAGACTTAAAAAAAAAGAAGGAACTAAAACAATAAATGAAATAAAAAAAAAAAAGAATTATTTTTTATTTCAAACACACGACGTTATCTCAAACTATAGATATTTTTTAAAATTAAATATAGATTGTAAAATAATCGAAGTAATTAGAAATCCAATTGATATTATTTTTTCTTGGTACAAAAGAGGATGGGGTAAACGATTTACTAAAGATCCCCAATCTTTTACAAGTTTGGTTAAAAAAAAAAATATACTAACACCTTGGTATGCTTTTACAAAACCTAAATATTGGCAACAATTAAATGAAGTTGAAAGATGTGCTTTTAATGTATTTAATTTGTTAAAATTTTCGTACCCAATTTTAAAAAAGATAAAAAAAAAGAATGATAAAATTTTAATAATAAAATTTGAAAACTTTGTTCAAAGTCCCAAAAAAGAGATTTTAAGAATTAAACTTTTTTTAAAAAGAAATTATTCAAAAAAAATATTTGAAAAATTAAAAAAAGCCAATTGTCCAAGAAGATTAAATATCGAATTACTTAATAATAAAAAATATTTTTTAAAAAAAAGATTAAACACTGAGATGTATAAAAAATTGATATCATTTGAGAAAAGATATAATGAATATTTTTAAATATAAGTTTACTTTCTCAATACCCTCAAAAAAAAAATACCTAATCTATGGAGATGCATATGAGGCAAAAAAAAAAGAGGATGCTTTTTTTTCTGATATTTTAAATAAAAATGAATATTATGTTTTTGATAAAAATTTTGAGCAGTTGAATTTTTGGGTATTAGTTTTATGTTTATTTAATTTAAGATTATCAAAAAAAAATTATTTAAATTTTTTGATAAAACTTATTAAGCCAAAATTTATCTTAACCTATTTAGATAATAATCTTGAATTTTATCTAATCAAAAACTTATTTCCAACAATAAAAATTATATCAATTCAAAATGGATGGAGAGGTAAATCTTTTGATCTATTTGATCCAGAATTACTCACCAGGTATAAAGATAAGAAATTATTTTGTGATTTCATATTATGCTTCAATGATGCATTTGCTGCAGAATATAAAAAAATAATTAATACAAAAACAATTTCAGTCGGTTCAATTACAGCAAATCAATTTAAATTTGATGAGTCTTTAAAAAATGATAGCATAGTTTTTTTACTTCAACATAGATTAAAAAAAAATGAAATTTTCTCAATTAAAGCAGATGGAACAAAAATTAGGTGGGATGATTTATTTTTACCCACAGGAATACTTTTAGAGTATTTGAGTGATTTTTGTGAGAAAAAAAAAATATTTTTGAAAATTTTAGGAAGAGGAAGAACTCCAAAAGATTGGAAAAGTGAAAAAGAATTTATAAAAAACTATGTTAATTGTGATTATAAATATTTCCCAAAGTTAAAAAAGTATTCTTCTTATGAAAAGGCGGTGAAGTCTAAACTAATTGTATCTATTAGTTCAACTTTAGCTTACGAAATGATAGGATTAGGAAAAAGAGTTATTAATATTCACACAAGAAAGTTAGTTTATCCCGATATAGAAGACACGTTTATGTGGCCAAATTTTTCTCAAAGAGAGGGTCCTTTTTGGACCGAAAATTTTAATAAAGACAAAGTTTTAGAACTTCTTGAGTTTGCATATTTTTCAGATGATGATAAATGGAACTATAATACTTCGAAATATTCAAATAATACAATGGCATATGATAAAAATAATACCAAACTTTTTAAACTTTTAAGTGGTGAATTTTGAGCGATAACTTTTATAACAATAAATCAATATTAATTACTGGTGGAACAGGATCTTTTGGAAAAAGTTTTACAAAATATTTACTAAAAAATAAAAAGATTAAGAAAATAATTATTTATTCAAGAGATGAGTTTAAACAAAATAACATGAGCTTAGAGTTTAAAGACAACAGATTAAGATTTTTTCTTGGTGATGTTAGAGATAAAGACAGATTGTTATCCGCAACTAGAGAAGTTGATTTTATAATACATGCAGCTGCGCTTAAGCAGGTTCCAGCAGCCGAGTACAATCCTCAAGAATGTATAAAAACAAACATATCAGGTGCAGAAAATGTCATTAAATCAGCAATTGATAATAACGTAAAAACTGTTGTAGCTTTATCAACTGATAAAGCAGTAAATCCAATAAATTTATATGGAGCCACTAAATTAACATCTGATAAATTGTTTGTGGCAGCAAATAATTTGACTGGAAAAAAAAAAATAAGATTTTCAGTAGTGCGTTACGGTAATGTAATGGGTTCAAGGGGGTCTGTAATCGAACTTTTTAAGAGACTTCAAAAAAAAAAAATGAATTCATACCCAATCACTGATATGAATATGACAAGATTTTGGATTACATTAGGTGAGGCTGTGAAGTTTGTAGATTTTTGTATTAAAGATACAAAGGGAGGAGAAATTTATGTTCCAAAACTACCTAGTTTTAAGATTTCTGAATTAGTAAAATTATTTAATAAAAAAGCAAAAATCAAAATCATCGGAATAAGACCTGGTGAAAAATTACATGAGTCACTAATATCTTATCAGGATTCGTATAACACCCTGGAATTTAAAAATTATTATTTGATTTATCCACTTATTAAGTTTCCTAAAGTAAAATCAACTTTTTTTATAAAAAATAAAAATAATGAAAAAGGAAAAAAAATCATTCAACAATTTGAGTATTCCTCTGGTCTAAAAAATCACAAAATTGATGAAAAATCGATACAAGCTATATTGAAATCCGATATTGAATGAATATAGCAATAATACCAGCAAGAGGGGGAAGTAAAAGAATTAAAAAAAAAAATATAAAAATTTTTTTTAAAAAACCAATGATAAGCTGGGCAATTAATTCTCTAAGAAAAAGTAAATTATTTGATAAAATTTTAGTCAGCACTGATAGCCTGGAGATTGCAAAAATAGCAAAAAATTACGGTGCAGAGGTTCCTTTTTTAAGATCTAAAAAACTTTCAGATGATTTAACTCCAACTTTACCAGTCATCAGAGATACAATATTAAAATTAAAAGATTACCATAAAATTAAAAATATTTGTTGTGTATATCCATGTTCACCATTTTTAAATATTAAAGATTTAAAAAGTACATACAAAATTTTAAAAAAAAGTGAAAATAAATTTGTTTTTCCAGTAATTGAAAATTCTCACCCAATACAGAGGTCTTTTAGATTAAAAGGAAAAAAAAATTCTGTAGAATTTGTATTTAGATCCAAAGAAATGAGTAGAACCCAAGATCTTGAAAAAACTTATTACGATGCAGGTCAATTTTACTGGGGTTCAATTAAGACATGGATGAAGAAAAAAAGGTTGCATTCAGGATCAAATGCATTTGTTGTACCTTCTTGGAGATACGTTGATATAGATGATTTAAATGATTGGATAAGAGCTGAAAAAATATTTAAGCTGATTAAATGAAAAAATTTAATAATTCCTTTAAAATAAATAAGACAAAGATAGGACTTAATTACCCCACATATTTTATTGCCGATATAGCTGCAAATCATGATGGCAAGCTTTCGAGAGCTCTAAAATTGATTGAATTGGCTGCTAAAAATGGTGCTCAAGCAGCAAAATTTCAACACTTTGCAGCAGAAACCATAGTGAGCGAATATGAATTTAAAAATTTTAGATCTCAACTTAGCCATCAGTCAAAATGGAAAAAAAGTGTTTATCAAGTGTACAAAAATGCATCAGTTCCATTATCATGGACAAAAGCATTAGTCGCAAAGTGTAAGGAATGTAAAATAGATTTTTTTTCTGCAGTTTACGATCTTAATTATGTAGATAGTTTGAATAACTATATGCATGCATACAAAGTAGGCTCAGGAGATTTAACATGGGATGAAATGTTAAGCAAAATATCAAAAAAAAGAAAACCAATAATTATTGCAACTGGCGCATCAGAGGCAAAAGAAGTGGAACAAGCAGTTAAAATTCTAAATAAAAACAATAAAAATATTTGCATTATGCAATGTAATACAAATTATACAGCCGATGAGAAAAACTTTAAAAATATTAATTTGAATGTTTTGAATTTTTATAAAAAAAAATTTCCAAATATTGTTTTGGGTTTGAGTGATCATACAAAAGGATATGCAACTGTACTTGGAGCTATTACTTTAGGAGCCAGAGTAGTCGAAAAACATTTCACTGATAATAACAATATAAACGGTCCAGATCATTTATTTTCCATGAATCCAAACGACTGGAAAGAAATGATTATAGCGTCAAGACAACTCGAAAAATCTTTTGGAGATGGAATTAAAAAAGTAGAAAAAAATGAGCTTCAAACTGTAATAATTCAACGAAGAGCAGTTTGTGCCTCTAATTTTATAAAAAAAAACAATAGAATAAAAAAAAAAGATTTAATTTGTCTTCGGCCTTCACCTAAAAAATCTATTCAACCAAAAGAGATAAAAAAAATAATTGGAAAAAAAACAAAGAAAAATTTTCAAAAGGGTCAATGTATATATTGGAAAGATCTAAAGTAGCAATAATTATACCAGCTTACAATGAGAGCAATACTATTGGAATGGTTGTAAAGAAATTAAACAAACTTGGAAAAGTTATTGTGATTGATGATGCATCAAAAGATAAAACCTCTCTAATAGCTAAAAAAAACGGAGCATTGGTAGTAAGAAATAAGTCAAATAAGGGCTACGATAATTCAATTAATATTGGATATAAAGAAATAAAAAAAAGAGACTTTAAAATCTTTATCACTTGTGATGGAGATGACCAATTTTATTTTAATGATGTACAAAAAATGATTAAATTATTTTCTCCAAAATATAGAGTTTTGATAGGAAATAGAAATAAGATTATTAGATTGTCTGAAAAAATTTTTTCTCTTTACACGAAAAAAAAGTTTGGGATAGTTGATCCTTTGTGTGGACTTAAGTGTTACAATTTGGAATTTTGTAAAAATAAAAGATATTTTGATAGATATAATTCGATAGGTACCGATTTGATGTTTCAACTGATAAACAAAAAAAAACATTTTAAAAATTGTAGTTTAAAAATTAGAAAAAGAGAGGATACTTCTAGATTTGGAAATTCATTAATCTCTAATTTTAAGATACTAAGATCATTACTACTCTTTATATTTTTTTATGAAAAAAAAGATTAAAACAATTTTTTGTTTAAATGATGCAGGATCTACTGAAGTTGTTTTAAGTCTTTTAAATCTAAAAAAAAATTATTCGAATTTTTTTTTTTATCTTAGAGGTCCTGCACTTAAGATTTTGGATGAAAAATTTGGTAAAATAAAAAAAATCAAAAAATTTTATGATCTTAAAAGGTTCAATAAAATAATTTGTTCTAGTGGTTGGTCTAATTTTAATATGCAAATAATGAATTATGCTAAAAACAATAGAAAATATTTAGTCTCAATACTTGATGAAGAATCATATCTTTCTAAAAGATATTATCATAAGGGAAATTTAATTAAACCAGATGAAATATGGTCAAGCTCATTAACAAAAGTGAATAATTTTTTTAAAAAAAGATCAAATGTTAAAATTAAATTTGTTAAAAATAATTTCAGAAAAAACTATTATAATCAATTTAAAAAAAAAAAAAAATACAACTACCTTTTAATTGCAACATCCTCAAAAGTTAATTTCTATAATAAGCTCAAAATTAAATTTGATAGAAACAAATATTCTTATCGAAGAATTATTAGAGATATAAATAAGATTTTAGAAAAAAAAAAAATTTCAAAGCTAATATTACGAAAACACCCAATGGATAAGATTAAAGATCATGAAGTTTTTTTTAATAATTTTAATATAGATTTTGAAGTTTCAAAAAATATTTTAATTGAAAATGATCTAAAGAGGTGTAGATATGTTTTGAGTTATAGTAATTCAGTAAAAAAATTAGCAAAATATTGTGGCAATAAATTGGTATAAATATTTTCTTTAATTAATGAAAATTAAAAGTAATAAATAGTACATGTCATTTAAAAATAAATTACAATATTGTACCAGATGCCTAATGCCAGAAACACAAGAAGGTGTAAATTTTGATGAGCTTGGTATTTGCACTGCATGTCAATCCTCAGAAGACAAAATGCATATTGATTGGTCTAAAAGGGAGAAAATTTTAAAAAAAATTTTAAAAGATGCTCAAAAAAAATCTGGAAATAATTACGATTGTATTCTTCCAATTTCAGGAGGGAAAGATAGTTTTTTTCAGGCACATGTGCTTACAAAGAAATATAACTTAAAACCGCTTGCAGTTACGTTTAACCATAATTGGTTTTCAAAGACAGGATATTATAATTTACAACTTTGCCTAGAAAGTTTTAATTTGGATCATATACAATTTTCTCCGTCCAGAAATTTAGTTGCGAAAACCGCAAGAAGGTCACTTGAAAAGATTGGCGACTCCTGTTGGCATTGTCATTCTGGTGTTGGAGCTTTTCCAATTCAAATCGCAGTAAAATTCAAAATTCCTCTACTTATTTGGGGAGAAAATGTTTCTGAGACAAGTGGAAGAGACACTTATGGAAAAAGTAAATATAAATATGATAAAGATTTTTTTGTAAAAATTTCTGCAAAAAAAACTCCAAGTCAAATGGTTTCCAAAGTATTATCAAAAAAAGATCTTTATCCGTTTGAATTACCTTCGCAAAAAGAAGTTGATGAAGTAGGTTGTTATGGAATCCATCTAGGAGATTTTATTTTTTGGGATGATGAACGACAAGTTGAGTTTATAAAAAAAGAATATGGATGGAAAGAAACTAAAATGGAAGGAACATATAAAAATTACAAAAGTGCAGAATGTATCATGGCTGGTGTTCATGACTATACATGCTATTTAAAAAGAGGTTTTGGAAGAGCAACCTGGCAAGCTTCAAATGATATAAGAAGAGGTCTTTTATCAAGACAAGATGCTGAAAAATTAGTAGAACAATATGACAGTGAAAGACCCCATGCATTAGATTATTTTTTAAGAATCACTGGATATTCAGAAAAAGAATTTATGGATATTATGAAAAAAAAAAGAGTTCCTAAACTTAAAGATAAAGAAATATCTATAAAAAAAAAAAATAGACCACATCCTGAAAAATTAATTCCTCACCCTCAACAAATAATAGAGAAGACAAAAGGTGAAAATTAACAAAGATTTCTATAAAGAATATTCCATTATAAAAATAAGAGAACTTTTCAAAAAAAAAAAAATTAAACCCAAAGATTTAATTAATTTTTCAATATCAAATATCAAAGCAAATGGTAGTTATAATTTTTTAACAAATTCAAGTTTTAAAAGTTTAAAATTTGAAACTTTTTTAAAAAACTCAAATTTTGATACAAAAAAAAACTTAAGCTGCATACCCTTTTTAGCTAAAGATATTTTTAACACGATTGATTTTAAAACAGAAATGGGATCAAAAGTATGGAAAAATTTTAATGCAGGAAACAATGCAAGAGTAATTGACAAACTTGTAGATGATGGGTCTATTTTAATGGGAAAGTCCACTACTGCTGAATTTGCTGTACATCATGAGACAAAATGTAAAAATGCTATTGATAATAAAAGATTACCAGGCACTTCATCAACAGGTTCAGCAGTAGCAGTCTCATTGGGAGTAGTGCCATATGCTTTAGGCACCCAAACAGCAGGTTCAATTACTAGGCCTGCAAGTTATAATGGAGTATATGGTATTAAACCGACATTTGGAATGATACCAAGAACTGGTATTTTAAAAACCTGTGATAGTTTAGATACAATTGGATTTTTAACTTCAAATTTTGAAAACATCAAAATTATTCTTAATTCAATGAGAGTGACAGGTAAAAATTATCCATACGTAAAAGATTATGTAGACAAAATAAAAAAAATTGAAATAAAAAAATTAAAAATTGGATTTGTAAAAACTCATACATGGAATAATCTGGAAGATTATAATAAAAAAAGATTTCTTGAATACATTAATCGAGTTAAGGGTAATTTTATAACTGAAGAACTGAACATTGGAGATGAATTTAATCAAATTCATGAAATTCACAAAAGAATTTATTACAAGTCACTTTCTTACTATTTTAAAAGAGAAAAAAAATTAGGATATAAATTGTCAAGTATTATTAAAGATATAATCAAAAAAGGAAATAAAATCTCTAATGACGAGTTTAAAGAAAGTATCTTTAAACAAAATTATTTGATTGAAAAATTTGATAAAATTATTTCTAACTTTGATTTAGTAATTTCTCCAGGCACAGCAGGCATTGCGCCCAAAAAAACAGAAATTGAAAAAAATGATAGTGCTTTAATGTGGACTTTTCTTCATGTGCCATCTATATTTTCCCCAATTTTCAAAGGACCCAAAGAACTACCTTTTGGAATTCAATTTATCGGAAGAAAATGGAATGATTTACAAATTATAAGTATTCTTGAGATTTTTAAAAAAAAAGACCTTATTTTTTAAAATATGGAAAAAATCATTTGTACAAAAAAAAATTCTACTAAAAAAAAACTACATCTTGGCATGTGGGCTGTTGATAATAAAGAACTGTTCAATAAAAAAACAGAATTTAATACTTATCAATATCACTGGGATAACCCAAAAAAATTAGATATAGATTATAAATATTTAGAAAAGTTTACGTATAAAACTACTAAAAAATTAGCTCAATTATTAAATAAAGTTCATAAAAAAAAATTTAGTTTAAAATATTGGGAATTCCTATTATTTCCGTGGGTAATTGCAAATAATAGTATTCTGTACGACAGATGGGAGTCAATAACAACGGTCAATATAAAAAAAAAATTTTTTTATATTGATAGTAATAATTTTAATAATTCCTATATCCAAGATTATAATCATTTAATTAATCTATCTCAACGAAATGATTGGAATGAAGAACTATATTTCAAAATTATTAAATTTAATAAATTAAAATATAAATTGGTAAATAAAAAAAATTTGGTAAATAAAATTTTTTATGTGGAAAAAAATAGATTTTTTAAAAGAGGAATATTTACAATTATAAAATTTTTTTTATCGATAATCTTATCTTTTAAAAATCATAAAAAAAAGTTATTTTTGAACACTCAGTATAACTTTTTGATCTTTAAAAAATATTTTGATACGAAAAAAATTGATTTTGGTTTCAAATATTTGGAAAAAATAAATAATTTTTTTATAGATACATATGAGGAGCCTGAAAAAAGATTAATCTTCACAAATCTGACAGAAAAAAATTTAAATTACAAAAAGGGTTTTGAAAAGTTTTTTTGGAAAAATATTTCGAATTACCTTCCAAAAACTTATTTAGAAAATTTTAATTTTTTACATTCAAAAGCAATAAAAAGAAAAAATTACGATAAAATTTATACATCATTTTCCCATTTTAATGATTTAAGTGATAAATTCTATATAGCTGGTCATATAAACAAAAAGAAAAAAATATATCTTTTTGAACATGGTGGTTCACTTCCAGCTTTCAAGGAATTATTTTATTTTGAGGAAAAATTATTTAATTGCAAATATACTTTTTATAACCCAATAAAGAAAAATCAAAAATTAATTGATTTAAACCCTTATTATATAAAATTTAATTCTTCTCCAAAAGAACAAGGAAAATATTGTTGTATTTTTTGTGGAGAAACTCCTATGTGGAATTATAGAGTACAATTTTATGCAACCTCTTCCCAAAGTCTTAAAACATATGAATTAACTTCAAATATAATTCAAAATTTATCCACAAAGGTAAGAGATAAGACTTTAATAAAAATAAAAAAAATATCAAATGGATTTAATTTTAAAAAACATTATGAAAATAAGTTTGGTAAAAAAATTATATATAACAAAATGGACACAAAAAAATTTATTTTAAATGCAAAATTTTTAATTTTAACTTATCCAGAAACAACTTTAATCGAAGCAGTAATATCAAAAAAACCATTTATTATTGTTTATCATAAAAAATTTTACAAACGTCATAACTCTGTCAACTCAGTTTTGAGTAAAATGAAAGAATGTAAAATTTTATTTGAAGATCCGATTAAAGCTGCAAATCATTTAAATGCAAATTGGGAAAATCCAAATATTTGGTTTGAAAGTAAAAAAGTTCAACTTACTATATCTTTATTAAAAAAAAAATTTTTTCCTCAAAAACTTTTAGAAAAAAAGATAGATTTATGAAAACTTTAAAAACATTAATACATCTTACGAGTGAAAATAGTGTAGATCATCTCTCATCTTTGATTTGGTATCTTCTTATTAACGATCATAAGGTAAAACTATTTTTTTTAAGAAATTATAATTACAAAAACGATTTAAGAATAAAATATTTCCAAAGTTTTGAAAATTTTAAAATTATTCAAAAACATGAATATTTTGAGAATAGATTTAATTTTTTTTTAATAAGAATTATTAATTTTTGTACTAAATATTTATATGATACATTTCCAAAATCGAATTCTATTATCTATAAATTTTTTTCTAAAATAATAAAAAAGATTTCTAAACTTAAAACTTTAGATATAGATTTTATTTTTTATCAATGGGGGGAGTTTTCTCATCATATTTACCCTTCAAAATTTTTTGGGATAAGTACGATTGCTATGCCACATGGTTTTAATATTTATCTAAATGAAGATACAAATTACGAATTAAAAAAAAATTTACAAGATAAAAGTAAATTAAAAAAAATATTTTCAAATCACAATATTTATGATCATTATATTGTTGAAAACCAAATTACAAAATTACGAACCATTAACTTAGGCATTGATAAAAAAAAAATTAAAATTTGGGGAACTCCAAGATATTCAAAAAAATGGATAAACTTTAATTATGAAAATTTTGAAAAAAACGTAAAAAGTGAAAAAAGAATTTTATTTCTTCTTCCACATTGGTCTTTTAAAATAAACATTGATGATACTTTTGACCTTATAAAATCAATAATATTGAAATATCCAAACCAGTTAACACTTAAACCTCATATAAGAAAAAAAAATAATATATATGATGATAGAGCTAATGACCTGCTTGATCATTTCATTAAAAATCATGGTGTCAATGTTGCTTCAGATGTAAGAACACCATCATTAATATCAAGTCACGATGTCATACTAGGGTTCGGTACAAGTATAATTATTGATGCTTTGTATTTAAAAAAAAAATTATTAATAACAGATTATCTTCAAGAAAATCAAACAATATATTCAGAAATGAACCTCCCAAATATAACATATTCAAAAGAAGATTGTTTAAAAAAAATTGATAATAATCAATTAAATAATTTAGATCAGAAAAATTTTAGGCTTTTGGAGGAAAAGTATATTAAACACTTGAATAACAAATTAGATATTTTAGATAATTATCTAATAAAGTTATTAGAAATATGATCTTTGTAAAATGAAAAGTTTAAGAAATGTAATCATAATCGGATGTGGTAAAATAGCCGGATTGGATGAGAGCTTAACTGGATCGCAAGTTAATACTCATGCAAAAGCTTTAAAAAAAAATCCTTTTTTTAACTTAATTTCATGTGTGGATAAAAAGAAAAAAAATCTCATTAAATTTAGGAGGAAGTGGTCGATTAAAAATATGTACCTAAATATACCCCAAGAAACAAAAAATAAAATTCATCTAGCAATAATTTGTACACCAACAAATATTCATAAAAAATCTTTATTAAAAATTTTTGATTTAAAACCAAACCTAATTTTATGTGAGAAACCAATGAGCAATTATATATTTGATATAAAAGAAATAATTAAAAAAAAACCAAAAAATATAGATTTGTTAATTAATTACAATAGAAGATCTAATATTTTTTATACAAATTTAAAAAAAAATATAAGGAAAAAAAAATTTGGTGAGTTAAGATCTGTTACAGCTGAATATAATAAAGGTTTAATAAATAATGGTTCTCATTTAATCGATTTACTTCATTTTTTATTAGGTAATTTAAGTTTTGTAGCAAAAAGTAAACCTATTTTTGACTATCAAAAAAGTGATCCTAGTTATTCTTTCTTACTTAAAAGTGGAAAAGTTAATATAAGTGTAAACACTGGTAATTCTAAAGATTTCTATTTATTTAATCTCAAATTTATTTTTTCAAAAAAAATAATTGAAATAACAGAAAATGAAAAAAAAATAAATTATCTTAAAATAAAAAAAGTAAATTCTTATAAAAAGTATAATGACTTAATCTTAGAAAAATCAGAAAAATTTAAAAGTAATTCTGAATTTCAAGAAGTTTATAAAAATTTAGAACGTCAATTAAAAGGTAAAAAAGTTTTTTTAACAAATATTTATGATGAATTAAAAAATCAAAAATTAATTAAAAAAATTCTTTAACATGATTCAAAAAATAATAAAAAAACCATTTAAAAAATTCAACACTATTAGTAAAGAGGAAATGAAATCTGTTAACAAAGTTCTAAAAACAGGTATTTTATCTGATTACCTAGCCTCAAGAAAGGGAAATATTTTTGGAGGAAAAAAAGTTTTAGAATTTGAAAAAGCTATAAAAAAAAAATTTAATGTAAAGTATGCATTAACATTTAACTCTTGGACTTCAGGATTAATAGCTGCAGTTGGTGCAAGTGATATTAATCCAGGGGATGAAGTAATATGTACTCCATGGACAATGAGTGCAACTGCAATGGCCATACTTCATTGGTCTGCGATCCCAGTATTTGCAGATATAGATCCGAAATCTTATAATTTAGATATCCGAAGTGTAGAAAAGTTAATTAATAAAAAAACTAAAGCAATTATATCAGTAGATATATTTGGAAGATCCTCTAATCAAGATTTATTATTTAAACTTGCTAAGAAAAAAAAATTATTATTAATTTCTGACACTGCACAAGCACCTGGATCAAAAATAAATGGAGAATTTTCTAGCACTAAGTGTCATATGGGTGGATTTAGTTTAAATTACCACAAGCATATAAATACGGGCGAAGGAGGAATATTAATAACAAATTATAAAAAATTTTACATTAAGGCGGCTTATATAAGAAATCACGCAGAGGCTATTCAAAAACAAAATGTTAAAAAAAAAGAATTAATTAATATGATTGGATATAATTTTAGAATGAATGAAATTGAGGCTGCAATAGGAATTGAACAACTTAAAAAATTAAATAAAATTTTAATTAAAAGAATTAAAACTGCAAAAAAAATTATTAATGGTATAAAGAACTTAAAAGGGTTGGTAACAGTTAATTTATCAGAAACCAAAAATTTCTCTAATGTTTTTTATTTGTTGCCAATACAAATCGATACTTCGTTAATTAAAATATCAAGAAAAAAATTAATTTACTATTTAAAATCAACGGGATTGACTGGTCTAATTGAAGGATATTCTTTAGTCCACACACTGCCAATTTTTCAGAAAAAAATTGCCTATGGAAACAAAGGTCATCCATGGAATTTAACAAAAAAAAAAATTTATTTATAAAAAAGGTATTTGCCCTATAGCAGAAAAGTTGCATGAAAAAACTTTTTTTGGTTTTTTATTGTGTTTATATGATTTAAATGATGATGACATAAAAAAAATAATAAAATCATTTAATTATGTTTGGGAAAAGTATGTACTAAAGAATGTTAAGTGAAATTAGGGGTTTATAAAATTTTAGGGTATGGAATATTTTTCCAAGTATCATCAAAATAGCATTGAAAAAATAATTCTTCAAATTTTTTTAAAATTAAAGAAAAACAAAAATTTGAAATCTGTTTATTTTAATTTATCACAAAATTGTTTAGGATTAAATGTATTTCGGACAAACGTAAATTATATAAAACTTTTTTTTTTTAATCTTAAAAATTTCAATAATACTGTTAAAACTTTTTCATCGAAAGTCTATTATAAATCAATTACAAAAAAAAAATTTAAAAATATTTATATAACCTGGGGTGAAAAAAAAAATTTTGATAAAAAAGGTAACTATAATGATAATTTTTTTAAGATTTCATCAAAAAAAAAAAACGATTTATTTTTAGTGGTAAATACAACAGAAGAAATTCCAAAAAATATAAATGAAAACATTATTATATATTCTCACAGTGATAAAGCTTTATTAAGTAACTATTTTAAATTTTTTAAATTTTTTTTAAAAAATTTTTATAATCCTGTAAAGTTTTTAATTAATTTTAATTGGCAGAATTTATTTGATATTGAATTTAAGAGGAAATTGAATTCTACAATAAAGAACCTTAGTTTCAAAAATTGTAACTTTATTTATGAGGGGCAAAATTTTCAAGATGGAATAGTAAAGTTGATAAAAAAAAATAACGAAAAAACAAAGACTCGTGCATACATTTCATCTATTCCATCACCGTATCCAATTAATTATTATAATTATGAAAAAGAATTTATAGATGAAATTAATGTATATAGTTATGAACAGCAGGCCCTTTTTAAAAATTATTTGAATTGGAAGTTAAAAAAAATTAAAGTTATTAAATCTAAAAGGTTTAAAAAAGGGTCTTTTAAAAAGTCACCTTGCATCTATTTTCCCATAGATGTAATAAGATTTGATAATATTCTCTTAAATTTAGATAATTTTTTAATAACTTCAAAAAAAACTTTTTGTACTCCAAAAATAAAATTTCATCCAAGATTTAAATCAATTTCGAAGAAATTTTTATATGAAACTGAAATTCAAAAGATTATAAAAAAGAATAAAAAAAGATTTTCTAAATCGTCAAAAGAAATTTTTTCTTTTTTTATAGGGCCTACAGGTGCATTAATTGAAGCTCTTGAAAATAACATAAAAGTTATTCAAATCTGTGATAATAATATATTTGACAACTTTAATTTAAAATTATGGAAAAATTTGAGATCCACAAAACTTTCTGAAGGAGTTTACACTTATAAGCTTAAGAAAAAAAATGGATCTCTAATGATGTAGATAATTTATCTGGTCAATATAACCAATATAGTATAAAATGAAATTATTAATTACTTCAGCAGTTAGGTTAATAATTTTTCCTTAAGATATAATGAAAATTAATAAAAATTTTTTAATTGTAATACCTGCCAGATTTAAATCATCAAGATTTCCAGGAAAGCCTTTAATAAAAATATTAGGTATTCCAATGTTAAAAAGGACTTATCTGCAATGTTTAAAAGTAACACATAAAAAAAATATCATTGTAGCAACTGATCATAAAAAAATCGCAAATTTTTGCTCTGAGGAAAAAATTAATTTTTTAATGACCTCAAAAAATTGTTTAACTGGAACGGATAGAGTTGCCGAAGTCGCAAAAAAAATTAAAGCTGATTTTTATTTAAATGTGCAAGGAGATGAACCAATATGTAACCCGTCAGATCTTAAAAAATTAATTAAGTATGCATCCAAACATCCTAAAGAAATTATAAATGGATATACAGAAATTAAAGATAAAAAGTTATTTTATTCTGGCCATATTCCAAAAGTCGTGTTTAGAAAAGATGGTAGATTGCTTTATCAATCTAGGGCCGCTATACCTACCACAAAAAAAAAAAGTTCATTAAAGCTTGGAGGCAAGTTTGTATTTATTCAATGCCCCGATTATCTTTAAAAATATTTTCGTCAATAAAAAAGAAGACTAAATTAGAGAGCATCGAAGATTGTGAACTAATGAGATTTTTAGAATTAGGACTTGATGTCAAAATGATAAAGATGTCCGATAAGTCTATTGCTGTGGACAATCCTAGAGATGTTTTTAAAGTTGAGAGTATTTTAAAAAAGAATTATAAAAATTAACATAACGTGAGTATTAAAAAAAATTATTATTTTGCCAAGGATGAACTTTTTGGTATTTGTAGAAGTATTACTGGTCAAGGAATTCAAAAAACTTTAAGATTAATTCAAAAAAAATATAAAGACCTAAGAATAATTAACTTTAAGTCAGGTCAAAAGGCTTTTGATTGGAAAATACCTAAAGAATGGAATATTA
>TARA_B100001057_G_scaffold30517_3_pt1 | contig 16353 bp, 12 predicted proteins | sample TARA_B100001057 | Tara Oceans TARA_B100001057 (sample SAMEA2621839) | marine metagenome | biome: marine biome (ENVO:00000447); feature: surface water layer (ENVO:00002042); material: "saline water (ENVO:00002010), including plankton (ENVO:xxxxxxxx)" | depth 5 m
GAATTTCACGGGGATTCCCACACTTAAAAACCGGAGCGTTGTCTCCAAGACTATAAACACTATAATGATACTGAAAAACACACAGAAAATGAAGGGCTTCACACTGGTGGAGCTGCTTGTGGTAATTGCGATCATCGCGGTTCTCGCCGGAATCGCAACTCCGCTCATCCTCAAGGCTCAAAAAGCCGGTGACCGCACCAAAGCACTCGCCAATGCCAAATCGGTGGTTGGTGGCTTGTTGAGTTTCAAGAGTGACAGAGGAGCTTACCCTTGCCAGTCGACTCGCGAACTGCTTGAAGACGAAGGTACCGAAATTCTTCCTCCAGGAAATGATGCGAATGCCTATCTCGCTCAGTTGGTTGCCACCGACACTATTGACACTGAGAAAGCGTTTTTTGCTCCTGGGGTCCTTGGCGCCAAAGAAGGAGATAATATTATTGGAAGCCCAGACAAGTTGCTCGCTCGTGGTGAGAATAGCTTCGCCTACATCATGGCTGAGGACGAAGCTCCCCTCACCGATACCAAGAGTTATACTCCTCTTGTGATTGCTCCAATTAAAAGCGGTGGCGACAACCCTGGATTCGACGGTGGCCCTTACGGCGACAAGTATGTTCAAGGTCTTGTTGACGGATCATCCTCTGCGGGTGATATTGCCGAAGATGGATCTGCTAAATCCAAGGGACGGGAAAGTTTCTTCCAGTCCGGCCGTGACTCGCTCTTCGGGAATGACACTCCTGTTGTAAAACTTCCAACTGGAATCCAGTAAACTGGTAATTTAATTTCACGATTTATATTCTAAGCGGTCCTCTTCGGAGGCCCGCTTTTTTGTGGTCTTAAACCTAATGGCTAAGACTCATAGTTTAGAATCTAAGTCGTAACGTAGCTCAACCATTCCTTCATATTTTTCATTGATAAGTCATTTCAACTTTCCTGATCAAATAGGACTGTCCTCCGAGGGCCTTTGACTTCATCGCAAAATCCCATTTGCCCATCTCCCGACCTCTGCCATGTTAGTAATAACCCATGGAAGAACTCACAACCGAAACTATTGTCAACCAAGGCGCTTTCATGCCCTACCCGGTCTCGACTCTGAGTCCTAAAATCGTTCCCAACGATCTTTCCACCTTTAAATCACGTGGCATCAGCCAGGTCGAGCGCGAGCTACAGCAGAAGCTTGTCCAAATGCGTGAAGAATATATCGCCACAATTGAGCACTTTAACTGGAATAAGCTCGTCTATGAAGCCGATATCAATTTCGAACCTATTGTTGGCGAAACCTATCACCTTTACCGTATTCGTGGTGAAAATACGCTTTCCATGATCGCGCCCGACCAGTGGCCACATCCACACCTCGCCAGTTTCCGACTTAATGTAGACCGCCAATGGGAGCTGATCGAAGCCAGCGTGGAAGGACGCTCGCTTTTCAATGACGAAGAGGTTACAGATCTCTAGTAGTCAGCATGATTCATCCCACCGCTATTGTCTCACCCAACGCAAAAATCGGAGCCGAAACCGAAATAGGCCCCTACTGTGTTATTGAAGCAAATGTCACTCTTGGCGAGCGATGTAAGCTCCATTCGCACGTCGTCATTCACGGCAACAGTGAGATTGGCAACGAAAACGAATTTTTTCCCTTCGCTGCAATCGGCATCAAATCACAAGACCTCAAATATTCCGGCGAACCCACCGCGCTCATCGTAGGAGACCGCAACGTCTTTCGCGAAAACACGACTGTCCACCGGGGAACTGAACAAAATACCCCAACTCGAATTGGCTCCGATAATCTTTGCCTCTCCTACTCTCACATCGCGCATGATTGTCAGGTCGGAAATAAAATTATTCTCTCCAACAACGGAACCCTCGCCGGTCATGTTCAGGTCGCTGACTACGCTATCATTTCTGGCCTGACTGCCGTCCATCAGTTCTGTAAAGTCGGAGCCCATTCCATTACTGGAGGAATCTCTAAAATCGTGCAGGACATCCCACCATTCACGATTGTCGACGGAAACCCATCCACCGTCCGCGGGATCAACCAAGTTGGCCTTCAAAGACGTGGCTTTAGTGATGAGGACATCCGAGCTTTGCGAACTACTTACAAAAAACTCTTCCTAAAAAAGGATACCAATCTCACTGAAGCATTAAAGACACTCGATCCAGTAGTTACAAAAAACGAAAAAGTTTGCGAGCTTCTCACGTTCATCGAAAACTCAGAACGAGGAGTAGTCCGCTAGCAACTTAATCCGCGAACCAAATCAAGCAAACCTGCCTCACACTCATGCTTGACGTCAGAAATCTGATGGATTGAGGAACTACCAAATCGACCATTCTTAAAGGTCACAACCCGGTTGGTTTCGCCGGCTAGCAGGTGATCGACTGCAGCAACTGCAAACTTATATGCCATAATCCGATCATAAACTGTCGGGGAGCCACCTCGCTGGACGTGCCCCAAAACCGTCAAACGAGCATCCATATCCAAAAACTCTCCCATCCACCGAGTCAGCGGTTCGGCCATACCAGTTCCTTCCGCAACAATTCCTAGAACATAGCGTTTCCCGGCCGCACGTTCTTTCCGCAATCGTTCGCCAACTGCATCGAGGTCATACTTGATCTCCGGAACCAGACAAACTTCCGCGCCATTCGCGAGTGCACTTACCATCGCAAGATACCCACAATCACGGCCCATCGTCTCTATTACAAACGCCCTTGAAAAAGAAGAAGCAGTATCACGAATACTATCCACACTTGAGCGAATCATATTGAGCGCCGTATCAACCCCGAGGCAGTAATCTGTCCCCGAAATATCGTTATCTATCGTCGCGGGGATACCCGCAAACGGCACATTAAAATCAACGTAGAATTGGTTCAACGCGTTGAAGGAACCATCACCACCAATGATGATGAGTTTTGAAATCCCCAACTTCTGCAAATTATCAAAAGCCTGCTTCCTAAATTCGTATTTAAAAAATCGCTTCGATCTCGAGGATCCAAGTGCAGTGCCCCCCCGGTAGAGCATGCCACTAAGACGCTCAGGTGTAGCCTCTTTGATCCAGCCCTCAATCAGACCTCTTAAGCCCCATTCGACCAAGTAAGGAGTCATCCCGTTCTTGCCGGCATAATCGGCAGCCGATTTCACCGCTGGATTCATCCCGGCAGCATCCCCGCCGGAGGTTAGGATGGCAATTTTCTCACTCAAGATGTAGCCCAAATATCACAGATGTTAGCGATCTCAAGCCCGGCGCCCGAAATCAATCCCCAAAACACATAGATCATCCTCAAAAACCTTTTCAGCTGCAAAATTAACAGCAGCGTTCACGACCCGGTCGATCGCGTCAATGTTTCGATCCCCACTCTGAAGCGCCTCACATATTTTGGCGACGCCAAACTCCTGTCCATCACCATCCAAAACCTCAAAGAGGCCATCGGTGAAAATCCAAATTCCATCCAAAGATTCTAGAGAAAGACACATTTCCGAAAATTCAAACTCCGGGACCATGCCCAATCCGGGACCTTGGGCCTCAGATCCCAATTCTAAAATTTCAATCACTCCATTCCGACTTACAATCGGAGTTGGATGACCAGCTGAGGCGATTTTCAGCTCACCACGTTCTAAGTTCACATAGCCATAAATTGCAGTCGCAAAAATCAATTGACTAGTTCGCTCGAGCAAATGAGATAAACCGTCGTTTAACCCTTCCAAAAACGCCCCTGGCTGATCCCCAAAAGTCTCTCCCTGCTTTTCAAGCAAACCGCGCAACATGGAAACAATCAGGGCTGAACGCACGCCGTGCCCCATAACATCACAGACAAAAAACCCCGCCTTACCTTCACCTAGAGGAATCACCTCAAAAAAGTCTCCCGCAAGATGAGAAGCCGGCTGGTGACGATGATGGAAGTCCGCAGTGCCCCCACTTTCACGACACGAAATAGATGGAATAACACTAGGCAAAGCCGCCTGCTGAATCTCGCGCGCCAAACCCAACTGCTCTTCAAGAGCATCATTTTGACGCCCCAAAATCTTCGCGATCTTTTCAAGCTGTTGCTTGGTTTCAACCAACTTAGTCACATCCGCAGAAACTCCAAAGATTCCTCGCAAAGTTCCATCCGGCAAATACCACGGATACTTTGAAGACACCGCCCAGGAAATATGTTCATCCTTCCAAGATATTTCCTCAAGCTTCTTCACCACCGGTTTGCCGGTAGTCATGATTTTCCGTTCATCCCGGATCGATTCTTGAACCAGCTTCTTACCAAAAAAGTGACTATCATTTTTTCCCACCGCTTCATCCGGAGATTTGGCTCCAATAAGATCAGACATCCTTTGGTTCACCAAAACGAAGTTTGAATCCAAGTCTTTAAAGTAAACAAACACCGGGATATTATCAATTACTAGCCTAAGAAGATGCCGTTCCTCACTGATCTCCTGGTTAACCACCCTCAGCTTCTCCGCAATCTGCTCGAGGTTCCGCTCAGTCTCGACTAACTCGGTTACATCATGAGTTAGACCAAAAGTCCCAAGTAACTCTCCATTCAATCCCCGCCAAACTTTTTTGGTCACCAAACTCCAAGAATCGTGTCCGTCCCCCCAGATTTCATGCTCTAATTTTTCCTCTTGGCCAATTCCCTCCTTCATGATTTCGAGCTCTCGTGCCCGCGAAAAATCGGCATGTTCTTTTTCAAAGAAATCGTGATCCGTTTTCCCGATCAAATTTGCAATCGTTCCAGCTCCCATACGTCGAGCAGTTGACCGGTTTGCCCGCATGAAGCGTGAATCCTTATCCTTAAAATAAACATTAATGGGCACCCGGTCTAAAATAAGATCGATCATCTTACGCTCCTCGGCCAGCGCCTTCTCGGCAAAGCGTCGCTTGGAAATATCGATCAAGCTTCCTACCAAGCGCATTAAGATCCCTTCTTCATTCCGCAACGGCAAAGCCCTTACCCTAAACCATTTCCAATCACCGGAGTTTGTACGGATTCTTGCCTCATCTGCAAACAACTTCCCGCCCCGATGCAGGACTCGGTTCAGCTTACGAGTAAACCGTGCACAATCTTCGGGATGCACATGTTTCTCCGGTTCTTCTATAATGTTTGGCGCCCCAAAACGCCCATACCCCAAAAAACCGAGTAAACGATTGGAATAATACATTTCTCCCGACTGAAGATCCCAATCAAGAATCCCCTCATTCGAAGCCTTGAGAGCCAAATCAAGCCTCTCCTCTTCCAAACTCATCTCGTTATCTCCCATCCCAACAAGCAAATTGCATTTTCAAATTCCTGATGCCCTCCAAAATCCTTTACTGCCTCTGCAAGTCTCTCCATCACACGATCCAAATCACCGCCTCGTTCAACCTCTTCGAGCATCCGCGTTACGCCAAACTCCTTGCCCTCGACATTATTCGTATTCTGGAAGCCCTCAGTAAAACAAATTAACCTCCTTAGGCCAGTCAGTGGCGCCGAGACTGTTCCATAACTACTATTCTCGGCAACGCCCAAAGCCGGCCCACAAGCATAAGCCGGCGGCACAAGCTGACGAACGCCGTCATCAAAAACCGCCATTGGATTCACATGTCCAGCGATCGAAAGCTGAATCTCTCCCTTAGTTAAATCCACCAAGCCATAAAAGGCTGTTGCCTTAGTCTCATGCCCCGAGTTCAACAATAAGTGAGACAGTCCCACGTTAATCCCCGTCAAAAACTCCCCTGCGTCTCCTGCAGAAGCAACTTCCTTCTCGATCAAACCTCGTAACATCGAAACAATTAAGGCTGAGCGAACTCCTCTATCGAAAACCTCACCCATTAAAAAACCAACCCGATCCGGTGCCAGTGGCAGGACCTCAAAAAACTCACCCGTCAACAGTTGGGCCGGCTCATAAAGACGGCAGAAATTCATGGTCGCTCCACCACCTGAAATTTTCGGGAATTCGTCAGGCAAAAGCGCCTGCTGCACTTCCCGCGCTAGCTCTAATTCCTCGGCCATCTCACCATTTTTCCTTTCGTAGGTTGCAGCCAGCTTCCGGAGATCAGACTGTGCCTGCATTAAATCCGAAATATCGCTTGAGACCCCAAAAGTCCCCACAACTTCTCCCTCACTGTCACGCCAAGGATACTTCGATGTTATCACCCAAGTCTCTTTTTCCCCTCCCCAAACCTCTTTCTCAATCTCCCCCGCAACTGCCACACCCAACTCCATGATTTGTTTCTCATCGGCTTCAGTTTTCCTCCAATGTGTTTCGGAAAAAATATCCCGATCCGACTTATCATAAAGCTCTTCCGGACAGCTAAATCCGAACCACTCTGCAACCGCCTGATTCGCGATCACAAATTCATGATCACGATTCTTAAAATAAACATGCAGAGGCACACTATCAATAACAAGACGCAGCCTTTCTCGCTCCTCTTCAATTAAATAGTTTTGCGCATTAAGTTGAGAGGTCACCTTTTCCTGGGCTTCTCGGGTCCGTATCAACTCAGAAATATCAATTGTTACTCCAAAAGTTCCCCGCACCTTGCCATCATGACCGATCCACGCATGCTTCGTACTCTTAACCCATGTATCTTCGCGATCATTCCACTTCTCATGCTCAGTCAAATCCTCGACTCCACCACCCGAAGCCATGATTTCCTTCTCAACCAATCGCGCATTACTTGCGTGTTCATCGCTGAAAAAATCAACGTCTGATTTACCGATCAAATCCTTGACTGAACTCAAGCCCATTTTTCTGGCTGTCGGTAAATTAGCCATCACAAAGCGTGACTCCTCATCTTTTAAGTAAACATTCATTGGAATGTTATCCAATAGGGTCTCGATGAGATGTCTCTCCTCGGCCAATTGTCTTTCTGCCTCTTTTCGTTTTGAAATATCGATTAAGCTACCGGCGATTCGCGTCACCTTGCCGAGGCCATCGCGAACAGGCGTCCCCCGAACCCGGAAAGACTTCCAGTCACCCCTTTTTGTTTTCACCCTAGGCTCTACTGCAAACAAATCCTCGCCCTCCTGCAATACTCGACGCAGAGCTTCATCCACCGCAGCTACCGAGGCCACATCCATGTGCTCTCCACGGTCTTGAAAAAAGTTTGGCATCTCGCTCTTGCGATACCCCATAAATCGACACATTCGCGGAGAATAATAGATGGTTCCCTTCACTAGGTCCCAGTCCCAAATTCCCTCTCTCGAAGCTTGGAGTACCACCTGCAGCCGGTTTTCTTTCCAACTCGCCATCTTTAGGGAGAGGGAACACCACTTGTCCTCCAGCCTCAACGCAAAAGATCATAAACTCGAAATCAGTCGAGGAATTTGCCGGGGTTTAGAATCCCGTTTGGATCAAGAGCACTCTTGACCGTGTGATGGGTCGCATAAGCCACCTCCCCGAGGGCATCCTTAATCCATGGTTTTTTTGCCAATCCAACTCCGTGCTCCCCTGTAATTACCCCTCCATTTTCGAGCACCCAAGTAAAGAGAATATCCAAAGCGGCGTCCGCTTTCTCCCGAACCACTGGATCAGCATAGTCCTCCACCATTAGGTTTGTATGAATATTGCCATCACCCGCATGACCAAAGCAGGCCACCGGAATCCCGGTCTTTTCTTCAAGCCCCGCCGCAAAAGCTGCCAATTCCACTAATTTGGAACGTGGAACGACGATATCCTCATTCAGCTTCGTCAAACCTGTTGCTCGTAAGGAATAGGAAAAGTCACGGCGTAATTGCCAAACCTGTTCGCAAGCCTCCTCATCAGCGTGAAATTCGATCGATAGGGCTCCTACTCTATTAATTACCTCTTCCAACTCTTTCAATTCACTCGCAACAGCCTTAGCTCGGCCATCAATCTCGACAATCAAATGTGCCTTACCCGGACGTAACGAGTTCTCACCCAAATAAGCTCGCGCGGCTTTTAGCGTGAACTCGTCCGTAATCTCAAGAGCAGACGGAAGGTGACCTGCATTTAGAAGCGCCTGCACCGCAGCAGCAGCATCGACAAACTCCGGAAAAGTCGCAGTAAGCATCGCGCGAGTCTGCGGATGAGGAATAATACGCAGCGTCGCCTCGGTGATCACTCCAAGCATTCCTTCACTTCCCACAAAGAGATGCAACAAATCAAAGCCCGTCTTGTTTTTATGACACCGTCCTCCGATATGCAGGATCTCACCACTTGCCAAAACCACCTCCAGTCCAAGAACATAGTTTTTCGTTACCCCATATTTCAAACAACGAGGGCCGCCTGCATTCGTAGCCAAATTCCCACCAATCGAGCACTCATTCAAAGAGGCCGGATCCGGCGGATAGTACCAACCAAGGTCACTCACCGCATCTTGCAGATCTTTTAATATTACCCCCGGTTGCGTCACTACTACACCATCCTCCGGCATAATTTCCACCACTGACTTCATTCTCGCCACCGACAGGGCAATTCCACCCTCCACCGGCACACACCCACCAACGTAACCAACTCCCGCGCCACGAGTTGTAACCGGGATTCCTCGCTCATTTGCAAACTTCATAACCGTCACCACATCATCCCGACATTCCGCAAACACGACCACCTCTGGTAGATACGAAAAATTCCATCGGTCCGTCCCATGCTCCTCAAGCACTTCCGCCATCGTTGAAACCTTCTCAGGACTCAAGCACGCTCTCAATTCGCTAATCACAGCCACTTGTTGCCAAAGTATCGCCAAAACTGCAACTCATACGAAAAGCAGAACTGCCCGACCTCCACCCTCATTGAGACTAAAATGATGGAAACCCGCACTCAGCAGCCTTTGGAAAGAGTAACTAAAATGTCTCCATACCTTTCCCCTTCCCTACCGGCGAGAGTGACCGAGCGTTATTCGAATCATCGAAAATGATAAATAGAGAGAATCGTGCCTCCGAAATAGGGTGGTAATTTCAGCAGACCCGCTTAGTTATAGGCTAGTTAAGCCTCTCTCGTGCCCTCAGACAGCCAGTAAACTACCTGCTTCGAAATTAGGGAAGATTGCATGGCTCTATTCCGTATCATGTTTCCATGAAATTCATCTCCTTCTATTCCTTCTTTCTCTGGGTCACTTCGGCCCTTGCTGATCCCCCTATCAATCCCAACATCGGTCATAATCACCATCATCATCGTCACGGAGAAAAGCACGAAACGGTCAAACCTACTTCAGCCCGCTTTGTCACTTCACGCAAAAGCAGCGTCGAACTACCTCTTCCCAACGAAGAAAATGCCTTCACTTTTATCGTTTATGGCGATCGTACTGGAGGGCCGCCTGAAGGCGTTTCGGTGCTCGCCGACGCTGTTCGTGACACCAACCTCCTCGAGCCCGATTTCGTAATGACCGTTGGTGATCTCATCAATGGTTACAGCAACGAAGAAATCTGGATGACCCAAATGAAGGAATATAAATCCATCATGAACCAACTCTCATGCCCATGGTTTCCCGTTGCCGGAAACCATGACATCTACTGGCGGGGTAAGGACAAAAGTAAAAAGCCCGAAGGTGAAATGGAGGCTGCATATGAAATGCACTTCGGACCACTCTGGTATGCCTTTGAGCACAAAAAGTCTTGGTTCATTATCCTCTACTCTGACGAAGGCAATCCTCAAACTGGAGAGAAAACTTTTGGAAAACCCGACGCTCAGAAAATGAGTGCCGAGCAGTTCTCTTGGCTCGACCAGACTCTCACCAAAGCTAAGGGTGCCGAGCACGTCTTTCTCTTTCTCCATCATCCAAGATGGCTAGGACGTGGCTATGGCGAGGATTGGAATAAAGTTCACAAGCGTCTCGCAGCTGCTGGTAATGTCTCCGCGGTCTTCGCGGGTCATATTCACACAATGCGCTACGACGGCCCCAAAGATGGCATTGAATATGTCACTCTTGCAACCACTGGCGGCGGACAATCCAGCTCTATCCCACAAGCCGGATATCTTCATCACTATGACATCATCACCGTCCGCGAAGGCCGTATTTCACTAGCAGCTGTCCCAGTCGGCGAAGTTCTCGACGTCCGCGAAATTACCGGTGAATTGATTTCACAAGTCAATAAAGTGAAAAGATCACCTGTACAAGCTTCACCCCCCCTCTCACTAAAAAACAACGAAGGTGGGCAGCATGAACTATCGGTTACTTTAAACAACCCGAGCGACCGATCCGTCACAACCGTAGTATCTAGTAGTAATGGAAGCCTGGGCTTTCGCTGGCAGCCCGATCACCAGCACACCACTCTAAAACCTGGGGAAACAAAAAAGCTCAACTTTAATCTTTCTTGGGATGCCTATCTCACCAGAGGCAATTTTGGCACCCCATCTTTTCATATCGATTCCGAATACCTTGCAAAAGGATTCGCCTACGAAATCCCAAGAAGGACGATTCCTGTGCCAATCGAATTGGAACTTAGCCTCAAAACTGAACTCCAAAATGGCGCAGTTCGCTTCAATGGATCGAATACAGCTCTTTCCATCCCTTCGAATCGCTTTACGATTGAAAAGGAACTCACTCTTGAATGCCGTTTCAAGGCCGACACCTTTGCCGGGCGAACCGGCCTTGTCACCAAGACTGAAAATTCTGGTTATGGAATCTTTATCAGTGATGGAAAACCCGATTTCTCGGTAAATCTAGATGGTAAATATCTCAGTGCTACCGCATCATCTTCTGTTCTGAAAACCGGCCAATGGCATACACTCGCCGGAATTTACGATGGCAGGGAGGCCCGCCTTTACCTTGACGGAAAGCTCATCGCCTCAGCCCTAGGAAATGGAGAACTCAAAGATAACAGGCTCCCAATGATGATTGGCGCGGACGTCGATCAGCAGGGCCAACCAACTTCTTTTTTTAATGGCTTGATCGATTATGTTTACCTCACCCCAAAAGCTCTTTATTCAGGTGAGGCTTCCGTTGCGATCAAAGACCGGAAAGAAGCTATCATCGATCTACAACTCAATGAAAATATTGGCTCCTGGCATCCCGATGCATCAGGATCAAAGGCACATGCAATCTCGATCGGTGGATTCACGGTTGAAACCATTAAGTAGCCTAAACATGTTTTTCTACTTTCTGATTATTCAACTCGTAACATGTGCGGCTATGACCGGCATCATCTGGATGGTTCAAATTGCAGTTTACCCCCTCTTTGGACGGTTAAAGGGGGACACGTTTGATGACTATCACGCGCGCTACATGACTCAAGTGACTTACATTATAGCTCCTCTCATGCTTATTGAAGCTGTATGTTGTGCTGGCTGTCTTTACTTCGGTGATTGGCAGGCAATGGCACCCTCTAGCCTTCTTCTTTTAGCTGTCTGGGCTTCAACCGCGTTCATCCAAGTGCCTCAGCATAAAAAACTCACCCCCGAAACAGTCCCAGCCTTAGTTCATTTCAATTGGATACGAAGCATCGCGTGGACCACGAGGACCGGTCTGCTAGCTTGGCTAGCAGTCGCATGAATTCAAAAAATTCTAATTCATCAAATTCTCCTTCACTCAACTTCTAGGAAAACGGCTTGCCAAGCGGCAATCAGAAGCCAAGTTTTTGTTTTTAAATGTCTGACTTTCTTGTGATCGGTTCCGGTATCGCCGGGCTTTCTTTTGCCATCAAAGCTGCCGGTTTTGGAACTGTGACCGTCATCACCAAAGGTAAACTTCTCGACTCTAATACTGCGTGGGCCCAGGGCGGCATCTCGGCAGTCCTTCCGGATGGACTACGTGATCCCGATGATAATTGTGAAAAGCACGTGAAAGACACACTTGAGGCGGGTGCTGGACTTTGCAACGAGGAAGCTGTCCGCACGATCGTGAATGAGGGAAGCGAGACCATCGATGAACTCGTGGCTTGGGGCACTAACTTCGACAAAAATCGAGACAATCTGGATCGTTATTCGCTTGGAAAAGAAGGTGGTCACTCTGAACGCCGAGTCCTTCACGCCAAAGATACAACCGGTCACGAGATTGCCACCTCACTTGTCGAAACCGCAAGATGTCACCCAAAAATTACGCTGCTTGAAAATCACTACGCCATTGATCTCATTACCACTGGAAAACTCGGCGTCGTCACTGATAATCGAGTCTTAGGAGCCTACGTTCTCGAGATCAAATCTGGAAATGTGAAAGTCATGAAGTCGCCCCGAGTGATTGTGGCCACAGGCGGATGTGGAAAATCATACTTATATACCACCAATCCAGACTCAGCGACTGGTGATGGCCTGGCGATGTGTTGGCGAGCCGGAGCCTCGGTCTCAAATATGGAGTTCGTGCAATTTCACCCTACCTGCTTTTACAACCCCGCCGCCACCGGCCCGGAAGCACGTTCATTTTTAGTCTCTGAAGCAGTCCGCGGAGAGGGTGCCTTGCTGATTAATGATCAAGGACACCAATTCGTTAATGACCATGACCCGCGTGGATCGCTTGCAGCTCGTGACATCGTAGCCCGCGCTATCGACACCGAAATTAAACGCACCGGCGCACCATGTGTCTTTCTCGATGTTTCCCCACTCGGTGGCACATTCAGAGAGCGCTTCCCTTTCATCCACGAAACTCTCCTTTCCTTTGGTCACGATGCACTCAAGAAGCCTATTCCAGTTGTGCCCGCCGCTCATTATCAATGCGGTGGAGTAGAAACTGACCTTTTTGGGAAAACCTCAGTACGCGGGCTATACGCTATTGGAGAGGTAGCCTGCACGGGACTTCACGGTGCAAACCGACTTGCCTCGAATAGCCTTCTCGAAGGCAACGTTCTTGCCCGACGTGCTCTCGGTGAAATTATGCGCCTTTACCCTCCGGCCAAAGAGGTCCCTACAGCACCAGAAATTCCAATATGGGAAACCGGCAATGCAGCCCCACCTGATGAATTGGTAAACATCTACCACGCCTGGGACGAACTTCGTCGGACTATGCAGGATTATGTCTCCATCGTGAGAACCGATAATCGCCTACGCCGTGCTGCCTACCGCCTTCAAAACCTTCGTCGAGAAGTAAAGGAATTCTACTGGGGCTACACACTTACACCTGATATTCTCGAGCTAAGAAATCTTGTAGCGACCGCATCTCTGATCGTCGACTCGGCTCTACTAAGAAAAGAGTCACGTGGATCTCACCATACTCTAGACTACCCAAATCGTGAACCGAGGTTCAATCAAGACACGGTTTTGCGTAAATTCTAACTCATCTTTCAAAGCCTAATATTTTGGTTTAGCAACCATACCTTCTCAAGACTAGAAAGGGAGATCGATGTCTTAGGACAACCAAGGGTCCGCATATAGCGTTAGAGGCTAGAATCCAACTCAAACACTCTCGAGAAGTGATCATTAGCCACAACCTAGAGCTGATATTCTCCATCCTCGTCCGTGCCATACCAGCCAAGTTCCCGAAATGCCGTAACAATCGGAATCTCAAGATGCTCATCTTCCCCTTCCGCAAACTCGATAGTTGCGGAACGAGTCATCCCGCGCTCGGAAGCGATACTAATCACAGTTTTATTGGGCGGCAGATTGATCCAGTCCCCCCAGTCCTTTTTATCATGCTTTGGCTCAAGCCCCTGATCATGGAGTGAGGATACGACTTGCTTGATCGATGAGGCTTTTTCGGTTTCGGGAATGTGTAGAATAGTTTCCATTACAGTGTGCTTCGCATAGCATCACCGATCAAAGTGGCTTGCGGCAAGAGCGAAAGACTCCAACTTAAACTTTTATCCAAGAATCAGTCTTGTGGCTCTCCCAGGACTTGGCCGCCAGATCGACGCCCTTTGCTCCCTCTCGAAGAGACCAAGGAAACGGCTCATCGCGTGCAATGTGCTTTAGAAAGAGCTCCCACTGCACCTTAAAAGCGTTCTCACAAGGTCCCGGATCAACGATATCCCAGTTAGCATAATAATCGATCGGGCTATCCACATCAGGATTCCAGACTGGACGAGGCGTGTTGCCGAGGCTCTGGGCCCAGCACTTACGAAGCCCGACGATCGCACTCCCTTTAGTTCCATCGACCTGCATGGTTAGTAGATCATCACGACGGACCCTTACATCCCAAGATGAATTGAATTGACAGACTACTCCAGTCTTTGTCTTAAATAAAGCATAAGCCGCATCGTCGGCCGTACATTGATAGGGGCTTCCATCCTCTCCAATCCGCTCAGGCAAGTGAGTGGCAGCATGGGTAAACACCTCAGAAATCTCGCCAAAAAGATTATCGATCACATAGCGCCAGTGACAGTGCATATCGATAATGATACCTCCTCCGTCTTCCTTGCGGTAATTCCAACTTGGACGTTGGGACGCCTGGTTTTCATCGTGCCCAGAAAATACCCAGTATCCAAACTCGCCTCGCACCGAAAGAATTTCTCCAAAAAAACCTTCATCGCGTAGTTTCAAAAAAGCCTGGATCCCGGGCAACCAAAGCTTGTCCTGTACTGTTCCATTTTTCACTCCCGCTGCCTCTGCGATCTCTGCGATACGGAACGCTTCAGAAGGATCAACCGCCGTCGGCTTTTCACAATAGATGTGTTTTCCGGCTGCGATTGCGCGCTCTAAAAAACCAATACGATAAGGAGTCCCTGACGCATCGAAAAAAATCGAGTAGGAATCATCCGCAAGAACGGCGTCAAGATCCGTAGAATATTTTTCTACTCCATACTCGATTGCAAGTGCCTTCAATTTCTCCTCATTCCGCCCAGTCAAGATCGGTTCGGGCATGAGTCGTATACCATCTCCAAGCTCAACCCCACCCTGCTCTCGAATTGCTAAAATCGACCGCGCCAAATGTTGATTTGTTCCCATTCTTCCAGTGACGCCATTCATGATGACTCCGATTCTCTCGATATTTTCCGTGCTCATAATAATTGATAAACTTTGTCGTAGGCGTAGAGGATTTCATCAAGAAATTCCCCTTGATCGCACTCCCACCATTTGGATGAAAAAATCTCCACTTCGCGAAATCCTTCAAACCCTACCTCCCTCATCATCCCGTCAATTCCATGAAGATCACAACATCCTTCCCCCATGATCCCACGATCCAAAAGCAGGTGACTCTGATCGGGTTTGAAATCACAAATATGATACGCGTCCAGCCAACCATTCTTGGCACATCGTTGAATCTGCTTGGCGAGATCAAGCTCCCACCAAACATGATAAACATCTAGGGCAATCCCCACATTATGATGATTAACCTCTTCACAAAGGTCGTTCGCTACCCGGAGCGATGAGATCGCCGAGCGATCACCAGCATAGACAGGATGAAGTGGCTCAATCAAAAGTCTCACCCCATGAGATGCTGCCTCATCGGCAAGCGTCCCAATCGCGTCGCGAATTTGCTTGTAATTTTCCCGCGGACTTTGCCCAACCGTAGCTCCACAAACCAAAACTAATGAAGGAAGCCCCAAAATTTCCGCCTCCCGAATCAACTGACGATTTTCCTCAAGCGCGTCCTTTCTCTCTCTCTCCGTCTTCCCAGTAAAGAACCCTCCTCGGACATATGAAATTCCGCGTAGTCCTGCATCGCGCACCTGCCGCGCAACCGAACAAAGATCCTCACCCTCAACCGTCTCACGCCAAATCGAAATCCCACCAATCCCCCGCCTGGCATATCCCTCGATACACTCATCAATCGACCACGGCTTAGTCGTGAAAGTGTGAACGGCAAGATCCTGATAATTCATTGCTTAAGTAGTTTCCCCAACAAACAGTTTTCCCTTAATCAAAAGAGTATTCATGCTCTTCTTGCGTTGCACGATCTCTGACTGAAGAGACCGCCCAACCTCTCTGGACAATTCAAAACCAGAAAGATTCACCGAGGTCAGTTTAGGATGAGCGATTTCGTGAATAGGGCCGCAATCACAACCGGTCACCCTCACATCATCGGGAATTTTCAAACCAAGTGATCTTAATTGCTGGATGAGGATGATTCCTACAACATCATTAAATCCCACAAAGGTTCTCACCCCACGATCATAGAGCGCCTTTACATGATCGGAAGTAATTTCGCTGGGACTCTCGACCTTCGACTGATCACCTGACCGATCAAAATCGATTCCATGTTCCAAACATCCTTCTGCGAATCCATTTAATCGGGCATGCGTGAGATCACCAAAGCCACCATAGTAAATATAGCAGCAGTTGCCACTCACATCTCGTTCAGCAAGATGACCGGCGAGTTTCTTCATGGCGTCCTGATGATCACTGATCACGTGCCTTACTCCACGCACCTTGCGGTTCAAAACGACACAGGGTGCTCTATACTCCTTAATTTCACTCAGAACTCGACCTGAAGGACGGTGAAATGCAAAAACAAATCCATCCACCTCTCCCCCTTTCTTATGGGGAAAGGGCTGATATTTATCCGAAGAGGTTTCAACGATTAGATTAGCGACCGATGGAAGAAGCCCTTCGCGAAGCCC
>TARA_B100001057_G_scaffold69343_1_pt1 | contig 16347 bp, 17 predicted proteins | sample TARA_B100001057 | Tara Oceans TARA_B100001057 (sample SAMEA2621839) | marine metagenome | biome: marine biome (ENVO:00000447); feature: surface water layer (ENVO:00002042); material: "saline water (ENVO:00002010), including plankton (ENVO:xxxxxxxx)" | depth 5 m
AAAAAAAAGTGATATTAGGGACAGTATATCGTTCTACAGGAAGTTGGTATAAGATTGTAACTGAAAATGAAATAATCAATTGTAGAATTCAAGGTAAAATTCGTTTGAATAATATAAAATCCACCAGTCCAGTTGTAGTGGGTGACAAAGTAATTATTCAAAAGGACCTTTTATCAGATAAAAATGAAGGAGTAATAATTGAAATTAAAGAGAGAAAAAATTATATTGTCAGGAAATCAGTCAAGCTTTCCAAACAAACTCACATCATTGCTTCGAACGTTGATCAAGCTTTTTTAATAATAACTATTGATAATCCTTCTACTACAACGTCATTCATAGATAGATTTTTAGTAACTGCGGAAGCATACAAAGTAAAATGTATTTTGGTTTTCAATAAAGTAGATAGTTACAACCAAAAACATAAATGTAAAATGAATGAACTAATCAAAATTTATTCTAATATTGGTTATAAATGTGTCAAAATATCTGCATTAAAAAATATTAATATTAACATAGTACGTGATTTAATTGCGAAGAAAGTATGTATGTTTTCAGGCCACTCTGGAGTTGGTAAATCAACTCTAATTAATTGCTTGTCAGTCAACCTTGACGTCCCTACATCTTCTATTTCAAAATACCATCAACAAGGTCAACACACCACAACATTTGCTGAAATGTATGATTTAGAAAATGGAGCTAAATTAATTGATACTCCTGGAATTAAAGGCTTTGGTCTTGTTAACATGAAAAAAAGTGAAATCAGAAAATATTTTCCTGAATTCAGAAAGCTCTCTCATAAGTGTAGGTTCAATGATTGTCTTCATATTGAAGAGCCCTCATGTTCAATCAAAAGTGCTATTGCTAATAAATTAATTTCGAGTTCAAGATATTCAAGTTATTTAAAGTTATTAGAGGATCATAAAGAATATAGAAACTGATGAGATTGTTAGTTCAAAAAGTAAATAAAGCATCTGTACTGGTCTCAAATAAAATTGTTGGAAAAATCAATAAAGGTTTATTGGTTTTTCAAGGTGTTGACCTAAATGACACCGAAGATGATATTGAATGGGTAGTTAAAAAAACAATTAATCTCAGAATATTCAAAGATGAAAATAAAATAATGAACTTGTCAGTTCGTGAAGTTGATGGAGATATATTAGTGGTTAGCCAATTTACCCTTATGGCATCAGTGAAAAAAGGGAATAGGCCCTCGTACATAAATGCTGCAAATAAAAACCATGCTGAATTTTTTTATAATAAGTTTATAGAAAGATTAAGTGACATTCATAACAGGGATATTCAGTCAGGAATTTTTAGAGCTGATATGCAGGTTGAGTTAATTAATGATGGTCCAACAACTATTTGGATTGACTCAAAAAAAAGAGATTAAAAATCACCAAATTACTACTTCAGGAACTAATTTTATTTCAAAACATTCATAAACTTCTTTTTGAATCATACTTGATAATTTTAAAATATCAGAACCTGACGAGTTTCCATAGTTAACAATGATAAGTGCTTGATCCTTATGAGTACCCACATTACCCTCTCTGTAGCCCTTGAGATTTAATTTTTCAATTAACCATGCAGCAGGTATTTTATACTTTTTATTAACTAAATAGTTTGGAATCTTGGGATGTCTCGTTAAAATTTTATCAAATAATTTTTTATTTATTATTGGATTTTTGAAAAAACTTCCACAGTTTCCCATAATTTTTGGATCGGGAAGTTTTGATTTTCTTATTTTTATGACCGCTTTTGCTATTTTTGAGGGACTTGGAACATCACTACCCAAAATTTTTCTAATATCCCCATAATTTGTTGAAAGTTTATGATATCCTTTTTTTGTTAATTTAATTTTAACAGAGGTAATTATATATTTATTTATCTTTTGATTTTTAAAGATTGAATCTCGATAATTAAATTTGCATTCTTTTAATGAAAAAATCCTTGATTTTAATGTTTCCGTGTTTATTGCAGTGCATTCAATGAAAACCTCTTTTAGTTCTACCCCATATGCACCAATATTTTGAATTGGAGCAGCACCAACACTACCTGGAATCAATGCAAGATTTTCAATTCCTCCATAATTGTTCTTTAACGCCCATAAAACAATTTGATGCCAATTTTCACCTGCTTGAATATTAATAATAACGTGAGAATCTGATTCATCTTCCACTGAAATTCCTTTGGTGTCAATATGTAATAGAAGTCCTTGAAATTTTTTTGTCCACAAAATATTGCTTCCGCCACCTAAAACCCTCAAGGGAAGCGAGTTCGATTTAAGAACAGTATACAAATCAGATGTCTTTTTTATTCTAAAATATCGATAAGTTTCTGCTTTTACCCCAAAAGATAATAGTTTATCAATAGCTTTGTTTTTTTCTAAAGAAATCATTTAACTAATATATAAAGACTTATTCTCATTATAATTTATTTTTTTGTTTTGGATACATTTAATTAAGTTTTTTAAATACAATTAGGGTTGTTACTTTTGTAACTTACATTCTAGCTCATGTCAATTTCAGAAAAATATAATCCTAAGTCATTTGAGGATAAATGGTATAAATATTGGTTAGATAATAAAATATTCAAATCAACTCCAGATAAAAGAAAACCTTACACAATAGTTATCCCTCCCCCCAATGTCACAGGAGTCCTTCACATGGGACATATGTTAAATAATACAATTCAAGACATTCTAATAAGAAGAGCAAGAATGAGAGGTTATAATGCTTGTTGGGTTCCAGGTACAGATCACGCATCCATAGCAACTGAGGCAAAGGTTGTAGAAAAATTAAAAAATGATGGTATTTCAAAAAATTCTTTAACAAGAGATCAATTCTTAGAATATGCTTGGAAATGGACTGACGAATATGGAGGTGTCATCTTAGATCAACTCAAAAAAATTGGATGTTCATGTGATTGGGATAGAACAAAATTCACATTAGATCCCTTGATGTCAAAATCTGTTGTTAAAGTATTTATTGAATTATTCAAAAAAGGATACATTTACAGGGGTTACAGAATGGTTAATTGGGATCCAAAAGCGCAAACCACAGTATCAGATGAGGAGGTGATCTATAGAGAACAAAAAGGTAAATTATTTTTTATTTCCTATATGATTGATGGTGAAAAAAATGAAAAAATTACTGTCGCAACGACAAGACCTGAAACAATTTTAGGTGATACAGCCATTTGTATAAATCCGAAAGACAAAAGATATAAGCATCTTAAAGGAAAGGAAGTCATTGTACCCATAGTTAATAGGGTCGTACCAATCATAATGGATGAATATGTTGATCCTGATTTCGGTACTGGATGTCTAAAAGTCACCCCGTCTCACGATCCAAATGATAAAATTATTGGAGAAAAATATAGTTTGGATTTTATTGATATTTTTAGCTCTAATGGGACGCTAAATCAAAATGGTCTTCACTTTAAAGGAAAAGATAGATTTGAAGTCAGAAAATTGATTATAAATGAAATTAAATTAATAGGTCAACTTGTTAAAATAGAAGACTATATTAATAATGTTGGAACATCAGAAAGGACTAACGCAATCATAGAACCAAGAATTTCAGAACAATGGTTTTTGAGCATGAAAGAGCTTGTGAAACCTGCAATAAATTCTGTTCTTAAAACAAATGAAATTAATCTAATACCAAAAAAATTCAATAATACATATAGATATTGGGTTGAGAATATTACTGATTGGAATATTTCAAGACAGCTTTGGTGGGGGCACAGAATTCCTGTGTATTACTATGGCGAAAATAAGGATGATTTTGTTGTAGCGGAATCATTCAAAAAAGCTGTTGAACTTGCAAAAGTTAAAACTAATAATCCAAATCTAAAAGATTCAGAAATAAGACAGGATGAGGATGTTTTAGATACCTGGTTTTCTTCCTGGCTATGGCCTATTTCAGTTTTTGACGGAATAAATAATCCTGACAATGACGAAATCAATTATTATTATCCTACTCAAGACCTTGTTACAGGTCCTGATATATTATTTTTTTGGGTTGCAAGAATGATAATTTCTGGATATGAATTTAGAGGAAAAAATCCTTTTTCAAATGTTTATTTAACAGGATTAGTAAGGGATCAAAGAGGGCGAAAAATGTCAAAACAACTTGGTAATTCCCCAGATGCGTTAAACTTAATTCAAACATATGGAGCCGATGGAGTAAGAGTGGGCCTCATGTTAAGTTCAGCTGCTGGTAACGATTTATTATTTAATGAAAATCTATGTAATCAAGGTAAGAATTTTGCTAATAAAATATGGAATGCATTTAGGTTAATTGATAGTTGGAAATTAGATGTTGAGTTAAAACAATCTCCCGCTTCAAAGGATGCATTAGAAATTTTTAATAATAAGTTCAATAAGACAATTGAAATAATAGATAGATATTTTAAAAACTACAGAATATCAGAAGCCTTAATGACAGCTTATAAATTAACATGGGATGACTTTTGTTCTTGGCTTTTGGAAACTTTAAAACCTAGTTATGGGTCTGGAATTGACAAAAAATCTTATGATGAGGTAAAAAGTCTTTTGGAAAAATTATTAAAAATAATACATCCTTTTATGCCGTTTATTACAGAGGAGCTGTGGCACAGGAATATTAAAAGAAAATCTCATGATTCAATTGGACTCAGTGAATGGCCGAAATATCAAGGTCATGATGATTTGGTAATTAATAAATATGAAAAAATGAAACAAATAATTTCAGGTGTCAGAAATTTTAGAAAAGATAATAAACTCAAATCAAAACAACCTTTAAATCTTTTTTCACTCGACTCTATCAATATACCATATCCTCAAATAATATCGAAACTTACTTATTTAGATAAAATTAAACACTCAAAAAAACAGAAATTTAATCAATCAAATCTTTTTACAGTTGATGTCGATAGATATTACATACCCTTTAAAATAGATGTCAATTCAAAAATAGATTCCAAAAAATATAATGAGCAACTAGTTCATTTAGAAAATTTTCTAATCTCAATAGAAAAAAAACTTTCCAATGCAAATTTTATTAATAGTGCACCTAAGAACATAATTGATCTAGAGAAGAAGAAGTTAAAAGATACCAAGGATAAAATTGAAATATTGAAAAATAAGTAGCTCATATTAACTTTTAAGGTATTCTGAAATTATAGTCTCAGCACCTTTTACAGTTTGATTTAGATTAACATTAATTTTTGAATTTAAAGGTAGAAAAAGATCAACCCTTGATCCAAACTTGATGAATCCCGCATCCTTGCCCTGAGTTACTAGATCTCCTGTCTTTGAATAGTTAATTATTCTTCTCGCGACTGCACCTGCGATTTGTCTATACATTATCTCGCCATATTTTTCAGTATTTATTACAACAGTTGTTCTTTCATTTTTTTTTGATGATTTTGGATGCCACGCTACCAAATATTTTCCAGGATGGTATTTGTTATAAGTAATTTTTCCTGATGCAGGGTATCTGGTTACATGGACATTAATAGGTGACATAAAAATTGAAATTTGTTTTCTTTCATCTTTAAAATATTCGTCTTCAAATACTGTTTTAATAATAACTATTTTTCCATCAACTGGTGAGATTATTTTATTATTGTTGGGTATTAAGTGTCTTTTTGGGTTACGAAAAAATTGTAAGATTAAAAAAAGACATAGAAGTAAAAATATATGTATTGATAATTTTACAAATTTATCTTCTAAAAAATACTCAGATGCAACTGCAAAACTTGAGGTAATTAAAAAACTTAAAACTATAATTTTGAAACCTTCTTTATGAAACATTTAAAATTCATTTAAAACTAAGTAAGCCCAGGGAGCAACAAATATAATGCTATCCATTCTATCAAAAAATCCCCCGTGACCAGGAAGAAGTGTTCCTGAATCTTTTAAACCAGCTTCACGTTTTATTTTTGATTGAACTAAATCGCCAAGAGTAGCCATAACAGGTATACTTAGTGATAAGCAAATAACCTTAAAAAAATCAACTCCCACTTCAAATCTAAAAAAAATAAAAGAGAATATTACGGAAAATAAAACTCCTCCAAAAAATCCTTCCCAAGATTTATTAGGTGAAACCTTTTTTAATAATTTATTTTTTCCAAAGTTTTTTCCAATTATATATGCAAAACTATTATTTATCCAATTAATTGCGTATACAAAACAAATTAATGTAGGCTCGTAACTCTGATCTAAATATGGGATTGTAATAATAAAAAAACAGCCCAAAATTGGATATGAATACATAATAATGGATTTTATAAATTTTTTTTCTTTGATAAAGTTGAATAGCCAAAACAATATTATAAAATTTGATAATAGTGAAATAAATAAAATTGTATTAATAACTTCCTTTTCAACTTTAGTGAGAGAAAATAACAAGAAAAGAAAACTTACAATTAAATATTGAATAATATCCTTTTTTAAAATTAGTTTTTGAAACTCATAGATCGTCAAAATAGACATCAAAAAAATAATGAACGAAAAAAAATAGAAATTAAGATAAGCTGAAGCCACGATTAATCCCGCATACAAAATCCCTGTGATCGATCGTTTAATTATATTCGACATATAAAATTTATTGGTTTAGTATTAAATAAATATTTTTTCCACCTTTCCCATGTGTCAAGAAGTCAGATTCCTTGTTCGAATTTTTAGGATTTATTGTTGTGATGTTTGTTGGTAATTCATCTGAATAAAATGATTTTAACATACTCATCCCATCACTTACATCATTTGCAAACTGTTTTGTATTGGCAGTAATAATTATATTTTCAGGTAGTTGTGTTAAATTCAAATTCTTAATTTGATTACTAGATATTAGTATTCCTCCTGTGTTGGCAATTAAAAATTCACATTTTATAAATAAAATTTTTTTTTCATTGATACCTGCTGCCTCATCATTTATTAAGTCTAAATTGTAAAAAAATGATATTTCACTGTCCAAACAAGCAATATCTGAATGTACCCATCGATTCTCAATTAATATTTCTTTAAAGAAAGATACTGCCATTTCATCAGAATCGACAAATAAAAATTTACCTCCTTTGTTTGTAAAGTTACTTGCAAAGCTAATTTCTATTGGATCTTTTTTTTTTGGCATGAAAGGACTTTGGGGATTGTCCATTTCCTCAGGGCTTTTCTTTTTACCAAAAAGATTATTCCAAAAACTCACAATTTGAAAAAAAATTTACTTTGTTTTGTCGTTTTTAGGAATTTCATCTGACTTTATTTTATAAGGTCTTTTTCCTAAAATTTTTTCTAAATCATCTTTAAAGATAACCTCTTTTTCTAGAAGTCGTTCCGCAAGAGCAATCAATTTTTTCTTGTTTGATTTGAGAAGTTTGCAAGCTCTATTGTATTGCTTTTCAATTATTTTCGATATTTCATCATCAATTTTTTGAGCTGTGTCCTCGGAGTAAGGTTTAGTAAAGCTATAGTCTCCTTGTCCAGATGAATCATAATAAGTTATATTTCCAATACTTTCATTTAGTCCATATATTGATACCATTGCCCTAGCTTGCCTTGTAACCTTTTCAAGATCACTTAATGCCCCTGTTGATATTTTATTAAACATTACTTTTTCGGCGGCTCTACCACCCAGTGTTGCGCACATTTCATCAAGCATTTGTTCAGTTCTCACAATCATTCTTTCTTCAGGAAGATACCATGCTGCTCCTAAAGATTGACCTCTGGGTACAATTGTAACTTTCACTAAAGGAGAAGCAAATCTTAAAAACCAACTTACTGCTGCATGGCCTGCTTCGTGGTAAGCTATAGTCTTTTTCTCCTCTTTCGAAATAATTTTATTCTTTTTTTCCAGTCCTCCAACGATTCTGTCAACGGCATCAAGAAAATCTTGTTTTCCAACAGATTTTTTATTTTTTCTAGCTGCTATTAAAGCCGCTTCATTACAAACGTTTGCAATATCAGCTCCAGAAAAACCAGGCGTTTGTTTAGCCAAAAATTCAAAATCAAGACTTTTTATAGTCTTAAGTGGTTTTAAATGAACTTTAAAAATCTCTAATCTTTCATTTAAATCGGGTAAGTCAACATAGATTTGTCGATCAAATCTGCCGGCTCTCATTAATGCTTTATCCAGAACATCAGCCCTGTTAGTCGCCGCCAAAACAATTACATTTGAGTTTGTACCAAAACCATCCATTTCTGTTAAAAGTTGATTTAAAGTATTTTCTCTTTCATCATTAGATCCTGTAAAATTACTTTTACCCCGCGCTCTTCCGATCGCATCGATCTCATCTATGAATATTATAGCGGGTGATTTATCTTTGGCTTGCTTGAATAGATCTCTGACACGAGATGCACCAACTCCAACAAACATTTCAACAAAATCAGAACCAGATAGTGAAAAAAATGGAACCTTTGCCTCTCCTGCAACAGCTTTTGCTAAGAGCGTTTTTCCTGTTCCAGGCATTCCTACTAAAAGGGCTCCTTTGGGAATTTTACCCCCTAGTGCAGTATATTTTGTAGGATTTTTTAAAAAATCAACTATTTCCTGTACTTCTTCTTTAGCTCCTTCAAGACCAGCTACGTCCTTAAATGTAACTTTTATATCTGTGTTTTGATCAAATAATTTTGCCTTGGACTTCCCAATATTAAATATTTGACTACCAGCTCCTCCAGCTCCACCACCTGACATTCTTCTCATCAAAAAAATCCATACACCTATTATCAATATTATTGGTAAGAATCCTACAAGTACATCTAACCATCTGTTCTCTACTGTATTAAATTCATAATTAAAACTTATGCCACTTTCTTTTGCTTTTTCTAATTTTCGTTGAAATAGTTCTAAGTTACCAATCTCGAATTGGTAATGTGGGCCTCCAATATTTTCTTGTCCAAAGAAGTTGGTTCTCCTGATCCTTTGATGTTCAGGTTTTGTTAATGATTCTTTTTTTAATGATACATTAGCTAAATTTTGATTTATTACAATCACCTCACTGACATCGTTGGCATTTAAGTATCTTTCAAATTCACTGATGTTAGTTTTTACAGCATTATAATTAGAATCACCACCAAAAAAACTCATTCCAAGCAGAAAAGTTATTATTATACCATATATCCAATATATATTGAATTTTGGGTTTTGAGTACTATTATTTTTTGATTTTTTCATTGTTAATTTTTGAACTAATTTTTTTTATTGATGCATCACCCCATAACTCTTCTAGATTATAATAATCACGCATTTTTTTTTGAAAAACATGAACGATAATATCTACATAGTCAATTAAAACCCATTCTCCATTTGACTCGCCCTCAGTGTTAAATGGTTTTTCTCTTAATTTTTTACTAATTTTCTTTTGAATTGAACCTACTATAGAATTAACGTGTACATTTGATGTTCCATTACAAATTACGAAATAACTGCAAAAGTTGTTATCAATATTTCGTAAATCAATAGTACAAACATCATCTGCTTTAACTTCTTGAATGCTATTTATTATATTATCCAAAAGTATTTCTGAATTTACAACCTCTCTAACCATTAATTTTTAATTTTAATAACAAATTTATATTTTTATTTGTAGCAAAATCAATGCATTACTTAAACCTACGCAAACTTAATGCCACTCCATCAACAAATCTGGAATTAAAGAATTGTTTAAAACTAAATAAAATTAACTCTGGTGATGTTTTTTGGTCATTAAATCAAACTCATGGAAGGGGTCAAAATAATTCAATTTGGCTAGGTGAAGTAAACAAACATTTAGCATTCAGCTTATTTTCACGTTTTAAAAAATTAAAATATGAATGGTTGTATGCTATAAATGCTGCTACTTCTTTGGCTGTTTTAAATACGTTATCAAGTTTTAGTGTACCGAATTTAAGTATTAAGTGGCCTAACGACATATTGTCAGGAAATAAAAAAATTTGTGGCATATTAATAGAAAATCAGATAAATAAAAAAGAGATTAAATCAATTATAGGAATAGGAATTAATCTTTATCAAGAATCATTTGATAGAAAATTACCCAATGCTACGAGTATTTTTATTGAAACTAAAAAAAAGATTATAATAGATGATTTCTTAAATCAACTTTCTGTAAACCTAGAAACTTTTCTTGGATTATGTATTGATTCTTCAATTAATGAACTTAATTCGTTATTTCATAAAAAATTATTTGCTTGGAATAAAAAAGTAAAATTTAAAAAGGATAATAAAATATTTGTTGCTAAAATAAGCAAGGTTCAACTTAATGGATTGATTGAATTAGAGTTTGATGATGGTAGTGTAGATACCTACTATGCCAAACAATTAAAAATGATTTATTAGTCACCCCATCGATCAGGAGATTTTCTCCAATTTTTGAGATAATCTAGTGAAGAGGGATCAATGGTTTTTCTTTTTGATGCCTCGACTAAAAGATACTCATAATCACTAAGTGTGTTAAAATTTAAATTAAGTTTTTTAAATTCAATTGTAGCATTCTCAAATCCATAATTAAAAATCGCAACCATTCCCAATACATTTGCCTTTTTGCTTATTAATGCCTTTACTGAATTTAAACTACTTTTTCCAGTTGAAATTAAGTCTTCAACAACGACAACTTTTTCATCCTTGCTTAAACAACCCTCGATTTGATTTTTTCTACCGTGTTTTTTTGGTTCTGGTCTAACGTAAATAAATGGGCAGTTTAATTGATTGGCAACAAGAGCACCTATGGCAATCGCCCCAGTGGCAACCCCTGCTATAGTAATGTCGCTTCCGTATAATTTTTTTATCTGTGAAACTAGAGAATCACAGACATAATTCCTTATTTTTGGATGAGATAAGATAACTCGATTGTCACAATAAATTGGAGATTTCCAACCACTAGACCAAACAAAAAAGTTTTTTGGATTTAATTTTATTGCATTAATTTGCAGTAAATAATCTGCAGTTTTTGCTGCTATTTTTTTATCCAAAATCATACACAAATGTATAAAGTTTTTTTCAAAAGTAAACCTCTAATTTTTACTACAAGTGATCAAATTGAAGAGGATAATGGAATATTAATAGATTCAAAATCATCAAAATACTCTTCATTAATAAAAATATTAAAATCAAAAAGTAACAATTCTGTATATTTTTATAATCCTGATCCAAATAAACTTTTAAATCACTTTGAAAAATGTTTTTTAACAATCGATGCGGCCGGTGGAATGGTATTAAATGATTTTAATAAATATCTTTTAATTTTTAGAAATAATAAATGGGATCTGCCAAAAGGACATTTAAAGAAGAAAGAATTAAATTTAGAAGGAGCTTCCAGAGAGGTTCAGGAAGAAACGGGTGTAAATAATCTTAACCCCATATCTATTTTGCCAACCACTTATCATTTTGTGAAGAAAAATAAAACATATAAAGTAAAAAAAACAAGATGGTTTTTATTTAATACTAAATTTAAGGGTGATCTGATACCTCAGTTAGATGAGGGAATTGTAAAAGTGGAGTGGAAAACAAAAAGTGAAATTAAAAAATGTTTGCCCCAAATGTATCCTAATATAAAAAATTTGTTTGAAAACCATTTTACTCAAAGCCTCACAGAACTTGGAACAAGTGATTTGTAGTCACCCTTATTTATAATAATTTCTCTAACAATCCCACTACTTATATACGATGTCTTTGCCGAGGTTAATAAAAAAATAGTTTCAATACCAGAAAGCTTTCGGTTTGTGTGTGCAATTGCCTTTTCAAATTCAAAGTCTGCAGGATTTCTTAATCCTCTCAAAATATAACTAGCATTAATAGATTTACAAAAGTCAACAGTCAACCCATTATATTTATTTACAATAATTTTTTTTTCATTAACAAATAATTTTTTTATAAAATTTATTCTTTTTTTAGTGGGAAACATGTAGTTTTTTTCAGTATTACTGCCAACACCTATTACTAATTCATCAAAAAGAGTTAAGCCTCTTAAAATTATATCCTCATGACCTTTGGTAATTGGATCAAAAGAACCGGGAAATAATGCTCTTCTCATTTTACAAATATTAAACAATTTTATTTTTCATCAAAAGCCTTTTGTAAAAGTAATTCAAAAAAATCTTGTAACCTTATACCTGCTGCTTCGCATTGCTTAGGAATAATACTTTGCCCTGTTAATCCAGGAACAGAGTTAATTTCTAGTAGGTGAGGAGTATTGTTTATAAAAATGTACTCACTGCGACAGACACCCCTGAGATTTAATTTTTCATAAATATAAACCGATATTTTTTTAACAGAATCCGACCACTCATCAGGTATTAATGCTGGTGTAATTTCTTTTGCTTTACCTAGGTATTTTGCTTCATAATCAAAAAACTCATTATCAGATATTATCTCAGTTACAGGTAAGCATTTAATACCATCATTATCTCTATAAACTCCAACAGAAACCTCCCTTCCCTTCAACTCAGATTCAATTAATACCTTGTTGTCATACTTGAAAGCACTTTCTATTGAAATTCTTAGCATTGATTTGCTGGAAACTTTATAAACGCCAAAACTGCTTCCAGCTCTGTTTGCCTTAACAAAACATGGTAAACCAGTTTTTTTAATAATTTGGTCTTCATTCCATTTATTTTTTTTTTCTAATTGAATTGATTTTGCAGTTGGAATATTAAATTTTTTAACTTCTTTTAAACAATCAATTTTACTATAAGTTTTGTTTGCTGATATGAAATCGCAGCTGGTGTGTGGGATATTTTTGTTTTTGAGTAAAATTGCTAGTTCCCCATTTTCTCCCGGGGGTCCATGAACAGCATTAAAAATAACACTTAGTTGATAATTTTTTTTATTGTATTTAAACGAAAATTCATCCTTATTAAATTTAATTTTTTCTGATGCAGATGTCTTAATATACCATTCATCAGTATTTATAATGATTAAAAAAACTTTCCATCCTGAATTTATTAGTGAGTCATAAACAGTCTTACCACTTTTTAGTGAGATTTCTTTTTCTGATCCATATCCTCCACATGCAACTCCAACTATAGATATATTTTTGTCTAACATTGAATCAAAGGTATAAGAATTAATAGCAATCCAAAAGTGTTATATTTGATTTAAAAAATTGGATGAAGTTTTCTAAACTTTTTTTTTCATGTTATTTTTTAAAACAATTATCCAAAATAATTGCTTTTTTAATTGTTGTTGGTCTTTTATTGATTAAGATTCTTGATTTTATTACTCACAAAAATGAATATATTGTGGTTCCTGATATTAAGTCAATGACACTTGAAGAGGGTATTGTCAAGTTAAATGAAAATAAGTTAAGGTATGAAGTTATAGATTCTGTAAAGTTTAATCCCGACCTGAAACCTTACGCTATAATTAATTTATTTCCTGAAAGTGGGAGTGAAGTGAAAAAAAACCGAAAAATTTATTTAACACTAAACCCTTCAGGCTATAGAAAGATAATTATTCCAAATATCATACAAATCACTAGGCGTAATGCTGAATCAATTCTTAAGGCAGTTGGTTTTGTTATTGGAAAAATCTCATATGTAGATAATATTGGTAAGGATATGGTTCTGGAAATAAGATATAATCAAAAAAAAATTGCTCCAGGGTCTATTTTACCAAAAAAAAGCAGCTTAGATTTAATTTTAGGTAATGGAAAATTTTAATAACAAAATTGATCCTCTGATTGACGAAAGCTTACATGAACACCATAGTTTTGTTGCAGACAAAGGACAAGAACCACTGCGAGTTGATAAGTTTCTAATGAATCGCATTGAAAACTCTACAAGAAATAAAATTCAACAAGCAGCCAAGTCAGGAAATATCTATGTAAATGGGAATGTTGTTAAGTCAAATTATAAAATAAAAGGAAATGATAATATTCAAATATTATTTAATTATCCTCCTTATGAAAACTTATTGTTACCTGAAAATATAAACATTGATATAGAGTATGAGGATGATTCTTTTCTGATTGTAAATAAACCTCCTAACATGGTTGTACATCCTGGACATGGAAATTATTCCGGAACATTAATAAATGGATTGATTTATAAATTCAACAAATTGCCAATAGACCAAAATCACAGGCCAGGACTTGTTCATAGAATAGATAAAGATACCTCAGGATTGTTAGTGGTTGCCAAATCAGAAAAATCTATGACTTTTTTAACTAAGCAGTTTTATAAAAAAAGTATCCAAAGGGAATATCATGCCCTTGTTTGGGGAAATGTTGAAAAAGATAAGGGTCGAATTGATATTAACATTGGAAGAAACCCTAAAAATAGACTTCAAATGACAACTTTTATTAAAAATGATCAAGGAAAATCAGCAATTACACACTATAAGGTTATTAAAAGGTACGGTTATGTAACTCACATAAAATGTATTCTTGAGACAGGAAGAACACATCAAATAAGGGTCCACATGAAACACATTGGTCATACAATTTTTAATGATGAAAGGTATGGTGGTTCAAAAATTTTAAAAGGCACTCATTTTACTAAGTATAAACAATTCGTAGAAAATTGTTTTAAAATAATACCAAGGCAGGTTCTTCACGCTAAAACCATTGGATTTATTCATCCTAAATCAAAAGAATTTTTCTCGTTTGATTCAGATCTGCCAGAGGATTTTAAAAACGTACTGAGTAAATGGGAAAGATATTCAAAAAGTACAAATTTGTAATTAACGATTTCATTTAATGATTTTCATTTTTAGTCAAAATAAAGTATTTTTGAAATAAATATTTTTTTTATGAAGATTTTTATTTCACCTGCTAAATCCCTAGATTTCAAATCTGAAATACCTGAGATAGAATCCTCTAAACCCGAGTTTTTAAAAGAGGCAATTAAAATTAACAATACTCTTAAAGAACAATCAGAAAAAGATCTGGGTAAACTGATGAACTTATCCCAAAAGCTAAGCGCTCTCAATTGGGAAAGAAATCAAAATTTTAAAACCACAACTAATAAAAAAAATTCCAGGCCAGCAATATTTTCCTTTAATGGAGATGTTTACTCTGGATTTGATATATCCTCACTTGAAAATAAATTATATCCCTTGATTCAAAAAAACCTCAGAATTATCTCGGGTCTCTATGGCCTTTTGAAACCATTTGACTTAATTCAGCCTTATAGATTGGAAATGGGAATATCATTGGAAATTGAAAATCAAAAAAATCTTTATGATTTTTGGAAAAATAGAATTACTGATTCAATAAAAAATGATATTGCTAAAAATGAAATTCTGGTAAATTTAGCTAGTAATGAGTATGCGTCAGCAATTAATTTTGATAGTTTTAAGAACCAGATTATTTCACCAATTTTTAAAGATTTCAAAAATGGAAAGTTAAAAATAATCTCATTTTATGCAAAAAAAGCAAGGGGTTTGATGACAAGATATTTAATTGAAAATGATGCTAAATCATTAAGCGATTTATTAGGGTTTTCATCTAACGGTTACTCCCACAGCGAATTGGAGTCACAAGATCCTAATTTTCCAGTTTTTATTCGCTAACTATTTTTTTATTTTTAAATATGAGTTGATCCCGAGTACAAATTCTTCTTTATATTTCTTAATAAAAACTGAATCTAAATACGAAGCACCCATGATTTTATTGGATATAAATATTTTTTTTAAATCTAACTCTAAAAATAAATTTAAAATATCAATTGAAATTGGTGCGTAGCTGTAATGCCATGGTTCATGTTTAAAGCCATTTCTATTTTTATCATTAGTATATACTTGATAAAACCCATACTTGTGTGAGTTTTTATCCAACCATTTTCTTAATTTCACATATGGGCCGTTTCCATAAAATTTTTCTGTAATTAGAACATCACCATCAATATTATATGATCCATCAACTATATCAATATCTGTACCCCAGTGATGTCTTGAAGTACCTGGAATTGTTGAGTATTCAATGATTTTTTTAATATTTTCATCAACAGAAAAACCATTTAATTCATTTTTTAAAAATTTTTTATTCCAAATATTTTTTTGATCGTTAAATGATCTATAGCCTGAAATCATAATAATTTCAATTCCATCCAATTTTGCAGCAGCTTTCATTGAATCAAATGAATCTGCTACTTTTGGAATTAAACCATGTTTAGGTTCTTTGTTTAAAAAATAATTTGATTTCCCTACAATATGGTTATAGGAAAATTCTTTTTTAATTTGAGCGTTGGATAAAAATGAAATACAGAAAAGCACAAAAATTAATCTAAAATATACCATAAGCAATCAATTTGTTATAAAGATATGTTATCATTCGTAATTCATTATGATTAAATTTTATAATAAACAAATTTATATATTTGTAGTAATGCGGGAGTAGCTCAGTTGGTAGAGCGTCAGCCTTCCAAGCTGA
>TARA_B100001057_G_scaffold8187_1_pt1 | contig 16347 bp, 14 predicted proteins | sample TARA_B100001057 | Tara Oceans TARA_B100001057 (sample SAMEA2621839) | marine metagenome | biome: marine biome (ENVO:00000447); feature: surface water layer (ENVO:00002042); material: "saline water (ENVO:00002010), including plankton (ENVO:xxxxxxxx)" | depth 5 m
CAGATAACTAAGTGTCAAAAATTAAACTCAGTAAAGAATTTATAAGAAGTACTGTTAAACTTGCGTTAAATGAAGATCTGTATCCTTTGGGAGATATCACCTCAAGTCTAATTAATATCAATAAGATGGTAACAGTTAAATTGATATGTAATCAAAAAGCAATAATTGGGGGTTTATTATTTGCTAAAGAAACTTTTGCATTAATTGATAATAAAATAAAATTTATAATTAAAAAGAAAGATGGTTCGAGTATCAAAAGAGGAAATTTGGTAGCTATAATTAAAGGCAAAGCAAAAAATATTTTAATTGCTGAAAGAGTTGCTTTAAATTTCTTGTCTCATATTTCTGGGATAGCAACTAAAACGAATCAATTTGTAAAGTTGGCTGGAAAAAAAACAAAAATTTGCTGTACAAGAAAAACAATCCCAAATTTAAGAGTTATTCAAAAATACGCTGTTAAATTAGGAGGCGGTACAAACCATAGATTTAATTTAAGTGATGAATTTTTAATTAAAGATAACCATATAGCTAGTTCAGATTTAAAGAATTTGGTTTTAAAAGCTATTAGAAATAAAAAAGGGAAAAAAATTACTGTTGAAGTTGATACAATTAATCAAATTAAATCAATATTAGGTCTCAAGTTTGATACAGTTCTACTTGATAATATGAATATTAAAAATTTAAGAAAATGTGTCAAAATTGCTAAAAATTATCATGAAACTGAAGCTTCAGGAAATGTCACTTTAAAAACTGTAAAAAAAATTGCTTCAACTGGAGTTAATAGAATTTCTGTTGGCAGTATCACTCATAGTGCTCCAGCAATTGACTTTAAGTTAGAAATCTAATTTATAAATTTTGAAAGGTCTGGTTTAAAATAGTTTGGACCTTTCATTACTTTTCCAGAGTCATTATAGATAGGTTTCCCATTTTCATCTAGTTTGCTCATATTAGAATTTTGGACCTCTTCAAAACATTTATCTAAATCTATTCCAAATGCATGTCCAGCTCCATAAGTTACATATAATATATCTGTAAGCGCGTCAGCCACTTCTAATAAATCCTTATTATTCATAGCGTCTATAAGCTCCTCTAGTTCCTCTTTAATAAGATCTATTCTTAATTTATTAATTTTTTCAGTGCTAAACGATGGTTTAATTTTAACTTCCTGACCAAAAGTTTTCATGAAAGTGCCCACTTTGCTAAAATTCGACATAATGCTCCTGTATGTTTTTAAAAATTTATTGTATGTTTATAATTATTTGTTAGTTAGAAATTAATCAATGAAATTAAGAAAAGAATTTGACAGTATCGGAAGTATAAATGTCCCTAGTGATAAGTATTGGGGAGCATCTACTCAAAGATCTAATAAATTTTTTGATATTGGGAAAATTTTAGTTAATATTTCAATAATTAAATCAATAGCAATTATTAAAAGATCAGCTGCTATTGTGCATGCTAAAGATAAATTAATTGATGGTAGAATTTCTAAAGCAATAATTAAAGCGTCAGATGAAGTAATCAAAGGTAAATTGGATGAGAACTTTCCTTTAAAAGTTTGGCAAACAGGTTCTGGTACACAGACAAACATGAATGTAAATGAGGTGATTGCCAATAGAGCAATAGAGATTTTAGGTGGAAAAAAAGGTACTAAAAAACCTGTCCATCCAAATGATCATGTCAACAAATCTCAATCTACAAATGACGTTTTTCCTACTGCAATGCATATCTCTGTAACTAAAGAAACTATTTCTAAAATGCTTCCAAGCTTAAAAATTTTAGAAAAAGAGTTAAAGAGAAAATCTAATGAATTTAAGAATATTGTAAAAATTGGAAGGACTCATTTACAAGATGCTACTCCTTTATCACTTGGACAGGAGTTTTCAGGATATCATTTTCAAGTTAAAAAAAGTATTGAAAGAATAGAATATGCATTAAAAGAAATATTATTTCTCGCTCAAGGTGGCACAGCTGTAGGAACTGGTATCAACTCCAAAAAAAACTTTGATAAAAAAATTGTTAAAGAAATCGCAAAGTTTACAAAAACAAAATTTAGACCAGCTCCAAATAAATTTGCTGAACTTGCTGCTCATGATGCAATTGTGAATTTTTCTGGAGCTTTAAACACATGTGCGGTAGCTTTAATGAAAATATCTAATGATATTCGTTTCCTGGGATCTGGACCTAGAGCAGGCTATAGTGAATTAATTTTACCTGAAAACGAACCTGGTTCATCAATAATGCCTGGAAAAGTTAATCCTACTCAATGTGAGGCTGTTACAATGGTTTGTGTAAAAGTTATTGGAAACCACAATGGAATAACTATGGCAGGCTCTCATGGACATTTTGAACTTAATGTTTTTAAGCCTCTAATTGCTCATAACATTTTACAATCAATTGACTTAATCTCCGACAGCACAAAGAACTTTGCGATTTATTGTGTTAAAGGAATAAAAGCTAATAAAAAAAAAATACAAGAACACCTAGATAATTCACTAATGCTTGTGACAGCTTTAGCACCACATATAGGCTATGACAACGCTGCTAAAATTGCAAAAACGGCTCTTAAAAAAAATACTACATTAAAAAGTGAAACTTTAAAGACAGGTTTAATAGGTGAAAAAGATTATAATAGAATTGTTGATCCAAAAAAAATGATAAGTCCTGACTAAAAATTTTTAAAAAAACTTTTTATTGAGTTTCTAATCACAATTTTATTAAATATATTCTCTTTTTTCGAATTAAAATTATTTAAGAATTTTTCTAAATTTTGATTAGTTTTTCCATCAACTTTCAAATTATTTATTTCAATAAACTTATTATCAAAATTAAATAAAAAACCGAAATTTATCTTTTTAATATTTTTTCTATAAATTCTATTAAGCTGATAATGTGCATAAAATTCCATAGCATCAATAAAATCTAAAGACATATATCCTGCAAAAGTTAAATTGTTATTATTATTAATTAATTGTACATCGTTAAGGTTAATTTTTACCGACTCTTTAAAGATAGTTGTTAAATTATCAATAAAAATGTCTCCCTCTTCAAGAAGAATACTAAAATTCACTTTGTCTAAAAAATTTATCCCTTCAACATCATCAATGATAAAGTTTATTTTGCCATTTAAGTTTTTGTTATTAAGAATTTCTGAATTAAGTAAATTTTCAAAAATTGAATTATCTCGAAATATTTTTTTTAAATCTATTCTAGATATCTTAAAATTCGAAGAAAGAAAGAATGGTTTAATATTTATGTCCCCGCTGATTTTGTTGCTATCTGTATTAAATTTAAGAGCGTTGTTTTCAAATATATAATTTATTTTTTTTGTCTTATTAATTAAGATTATATCTAATTGTCCATCTGTTTTTTTATCATCGTAAGTAAAGTAGTTTTTAATGTTTAATCTTAATTGATGAGAATCTATTTCAGTTAAAACACTTTTTTCACTAGGATTATGATCTACATCAAAACTTATTGGAATATTAAACAATTTGAAATTAGAATTAATTTTTTTAAAATTTTCTTCATTTGAATAATTAAGTGATTTAAGATCTGTTAGAAAAATGATATCGTCGTTTTTATTTAAATAAAATAATTTACTATTTATAAAATCGATATTTTGATTAGTTTTATTATCCTCTAAAAGTTTTATAAAAAATTTATAATTTGAATTGTTAACTTTAAAATCTGTCTTTTTAAAAACCAAATTATTAATTATGATATTATCTGAAGAAAAAAGATTTTTGATGAAAAAATAAATTTTAGTATTTTTCGATTGCCCTATTTCATCTGATTTATAATTAATAAATACATTATCTGAAAAAAAATGAGGTTTTGGTAACAAGCCATATTTTAATGATTTATCAAATTTAACTTCTAAATTGTATTTATCAAATATTTGTTTTTCTAATTGTATCCTTATTTTATCGTTATCATACAATGCAGGTAGTAAAAAATAACTACTTATAGTAATAAAAATGAATACAAAAATAAAAAATATTCTCTTATCAATTGCTTGAAAATTTTTTGAGTAATTTTTTTTCTTTTTAAAAAAATTTTCATGAAAAAAGCTAAAAAAACTTTCTATTCCTTTAGTTATTGATAATACTAATTTTATTAATTTTTTATAAAATAAAAATTTTTTAAACATTAAATAATGCTTATAAATAAATAATTGAAATGGTAAACGCAGATTATTTGAAAAATTTGAATGAAGCGCAAACACAAGCTGTAACTTATCTAGAGGGGCCATTATTAATCGTTGCTGGCGCAGGTTCTGGAAAAACCAAAGTTTTAACGAGTAGAATTGCCCATATAATTAGAGGGAAAAAAGCCTATCCAAATCAAATTTTAGCTGTAACTTTTACTAATAAGGCTGCAAAAGAAATGCAATTGAGGGTAAGCTCAATACTTGGAGCTGGAGCAACTGGATTATCTTGGCTAGGAACCTTCCACTCAATATGTGCAAAATTATTAAGAAAACATGCTTCAGCAGTAAATTTAAACTCTAATTTTACAATTATAGATACTGACGATCAAATTAGATTGATTAAGAATATTTGTAAGGCAGAAAACATCGATATAAAACAATTGGCTCCAAGATATGTTCTTGCAATAATTGATAAATGGAAAAATAAAGGACAATATCCTAGCGAAGTAATAATAAATCAAAAAGATATCCACGAAAAAACTATTTTACCCGTCTATAAGATTTACCAACAAAAACTTACAGATTTAAATTCTTGTGACTTTGGTGATTTAATTTTACATGTTGTAAAAATTTTTGAAAAAAATAATGATATTAAAGAAATTTATTCAAAAAACTTTAAATATATATTAGTGGATGAATATCAGGACACTAATTATATTCAAAGTAGATGGCTTAACTTATTAGCAGAAAAAAATAAAAATCTTTGCTGTGTAGGTGATGATGATCAGTCAATCTATAGTTGGCGAGGAGCAGAAATTAAAAATTTTTTGGAATTTGATAAAATTTATGAAGATACAAAAGTCATTAGACTGGAGCAAAACTATCGATCAACTCAAAACATTTTATCAGTTGCATCTCAATTAATATCTCATAATCAAAACAGAGTAGGTAAAACTTTAAAGGCAACTATGAAAGATGGGGATTTGATAAGTTTAAACTGTTATAAAAACGGAAAAGATGAAGCTATCGGCATTTCAGATGAAGTAGAAAAATTAAAAAAAAAATATTCTCTTAATAATATCTCAATCCTTGTAAGGGCAATATTTCAAACTAGAGAATTTGAAGAAAGATTTTTAAAAATTGGATTACCTTATAGAATTTTAGGAGGTACGAAATTTTATGAACGAGCTGAAATTAAAGACTGTGTTGCCTATTTAAGAATAGTTCATCAGCATAGAGATGATCTTGCTTTTGAAAGAATAGTAAATAATCCTAAAAGATCTGTAGGGGATAACACATTAAAACAAATTCATGAATTTGCAAAAAAGAAATTCTATAGTCTTGAAACAGCATCAAGAAAAATGGTTGAGGAAAATCTAATTAAACCTAAAACTAAATTAGGATTATCAATATTTTTAAATTCATTATCAAAATGGAGAAATGATTTGGAAAATAAAAAGTCTAATCATATCAAATTATTGCAAGTAATATTAGACGAGTCAGGTTATTCAGCAATGTTAAAAAATAAAAAAGATTTAGAAAATGAAAACCGACTTGAAAATATCAAGGAACTATTAAGTGCAATGAAAGAATTTGATAATCTTGAAAGTTTTCTGGAACATGTTTCTTTAGCCACAGCGATAGACCAAGATTGGGAAGGACAAAAAGTTAATATGATGACTATGCATGCGGCTAAAGGTTTAGAGTTTGATGTCGTATTTTTACCTGGGTGGGAAGAAGGCTTATTTCCTAATCAAAAATCAATAGAAGAAAAAGGGCAAAATGGATTAGAAGAAGAAAGAAGATTGGCTTATGTAGGAATTACTAGGGCAAAAAAAAAAGCAATAATATCATTTTCAATGAATAGATTTTATCAAGGAGATTGGATAGATAGCATGGCATCTAGATTTATTGATGAACTTCCTGATGATTATTTACAGAAAAATTCAGTCTTTAAAGAAGATAAAAATGAAATAGAGGATTTTGAGTTCAATCAAGATTTTGAGGTTGAGAATGAAGAGAGAAGTCCTGGATGGATAAGATATCAAAAAAGAATAAAATAATGTGATTAAGAAAATTAAGATATTAAGAGAGAAATTTAAAAAATATCACATAGATGGGTATATAGTTCCTAAAAATGATGATTATTTTACTGAATATTCAAAGATCAATCGACTAAAAATTATATCAAATTTTAGTGGATCTGCTGGTCTAGCTGTAATTTTAAAAAAAAAAAATTATTTATTTACTGATGGTAGATATTCAATTCAGAGTCAAATTGAATCTGGAAAAAATTTTACTATTTTCAATTTTGAAAAACTTTTAAATTGTAGTTTATTTAAGAATTTAAATTTAGGTATAGATCCTCAATTATTTACATATGAACAAATTCAAAAATATTTTTTAAAAAATAATAAAATCAAATTTATTAAAAAAAATTTAATTGATGAAATTGAAAAAGTAAAATTTATTAAGTCAATTCCCTTTTATTCTTTAAATCAAAATATTGTTGGAGAAAGTTCTAAATCTAAATTAACAAAAATTGCTAATTATCTAAAAAAAAATAAATCTGATTTTATATTTGTAAGTGCTCCAGAAAATGTTGCGTGGATTTTAAATATAAGAGGATACGATAGCCCGAATAGCCCTATTCCAAATTGTAGATTAATAATCAGTAAAACAAAAAAGATAATTTTAATATGTAAAATTGAAAAATGTAAAAGACTTTTAAAGAATGGGGTTATAAAATCTAATCAAATTATAGACGTAAAAAGTGCCCGTGAAAAAATTTTAGATTTAAAAGGTAAAAATTTTATTATAGATAAAAATTCATGCTCAATCTATTACGAAAATTTAATAAGGTTAAATTTTAAAATTTTAAAAAGAGAAGATCCAACTTATTTTTTAAAATCAATTAAAAACAAAACAGAAATTAACAACACAAAAAAAGCTCATATTTATGATGGTGTGGCTTTAACAAAATTTCTTTATTGGATAAAGAATATCAATAAAAAAAAAATTACTGAAGTTGAAGGACAAAATAAACTAGAAAAATTTAGAAAAATGAATAAAAATTTTCTTTATCCTAGTTTTGATACTATTGCTGGATCAGGTAAAAATGGTGCAATAATTCATTATCGTGCTAAAAAAAATAGTTGTAAAATTATAAGTAATAAAGAAATTTTTTTATGCGACTCTGGTGGTCAATATAAATATGGCACAACAGACGTAACAAGAACTATTTGTTTTTCTAAACCAAAAAATCACATCAAGAACATATTTACATACGTCTTAAAAGGTCATATTGCAGTCGCAACTACTGATCTTAAAAAAGATAATACAGGTAAAAAGATTGATTTAAGAGCTAGAAAATATCTAAAACAAAACAATTTAGACTATCTGCATGGAACTGGTCATGGGGTTGGTTTTTTTCTAAACGTTCATGAAGGGCCTCAATCCATATCTAAAATGAATAAAGTAAAAATTAAAGAAGGAATGATTTTGAGTAATGAACCAGGATATTATAAAAAGGGCAAATTTGGAATTCGTATTGAAAACTTAATTTATGTGAAAAATGAGAAAAATAAAATTTCTTTTGAAAATTTGACTCTTGCCCCTATTGATAATGATTTAATTAATTTTGACCTTTTAAACAAATCAGAAAAAAATTACCTATTTAAATATCATTTAAATATTTATTCAAAAATTTCACAATACCTAAACGCCAAAGAAAAAAAATGGCTAGCTAGTTTCATTTAACATTTTCAAAAATTGAACTTGATCAATAATGTTTATATTTAATTCTTTTGCACTTAAAATTTTTCTATTTGTTGGTTTATCTCCAACAATTAAATAATCTAATTTCTTTGAAACAGTACTCACTGTAATCCCAGAATTTTCTTCGATCAAAGATTTAATTTCACCTCTACTAATTCCATTGAGCTTTCCTGTAATTAAAAAAGTTTTATTAATAAGCAAACCATTTTTTTTTCTTATTATTGCATTTTTAATAGATAAAATTTTATCTAATTCATTTAAAACTCTTAAATTCATTTTGTTTGAAAAAAAATTTTTTATCGAATTCACCTGAGTTTCACCGATTCCATCTATATTCATTAAATCATCAAATCTATTATTTTTTGATAAATTTTTAAATTTTTCAAATGATCCAAAATATTTAGAGATTAGTTTTGCGTTCTCAAGTCCTATATGTCTAATACCTAAAGCATATATAAATCTTTCAAAAGAAATATTTTTTTTTTCATTTATAGAATATTTTAAATTTTCAACAGATAATTTTCCCCATCCATCTAAATTTTCGATTTTTTTATAATTTAATTGAAATATATCTTGAGGAAATTTTATAAGGTTCATTTTCCAAAAATTTTCTACAATTTTTTTTCCAAATCCGTCGATGTTAAAAGCTTCTTTGGATACAAAATGTTTTAATTTTTCAACAGAAATTTGATCACAACTATACCCTTCACTTGAACATCGTCTAACTGCATCTTTTTTCTTTGTAGTTAAATTAAATTCTTTAATTGTTTTAGAACCACAAGATGGACAACTCTGAGGAAAAATAAATTTTTTTAGAGTTTTTGGTCTTTTATTTAAATCTACAGATAGAATATGAGGTATCACGTCACCTGCTCTTTCAACGATTACTGTATCTCCAACTCTGACATCTTTTCTGTTAATTTCATCTTCATTATGTAATGTCGCATTAGAAACAAGTACCCCACCAATATTAATCGGCTTAATTTTAGCAACTGGTGTTAAAGCTCCTGTTCTACCTATTTGAATATCAATATCTAAAATTTTTGAAGTTGCTTTGTTTGATGAAAACTTATGAGCAGTTGCCCATCTAGGTGCATTTGCAACAAAACCTAATCTTTTTTGTAAAGCAAATTCATTTACTTTATAAACTATACCATCTATATCAAAATCTAGATCTGCTCTTTTTTTTTCAACTTCTTCATAATTTTTCATTAATTTATTTATTCCAGATATTAATTTATTTAACGGATTAGTTTTAAAACCCCACTCACTTAATTTATTCAAAAAATCATATTGATTATTTATTTTTAATCCTTTTTGAAAACCAAAAGTATATGCAATAAATTTTAAAGGTATCTTTTTAGTATCTTCAGAATTTTTTTGTCTTAATGAACCTGAGGCTGCATTTCTTGGATTTGCGAACTTGTCTTTAAGTTTATCAAAATCACTATTTTGTATAAATACTTCACCTCTAATATCAATTTCTTTTGGAAAATCTTTCGAATTAATGATTTTAGGAATATCTTTTATCGTGGCAAGATTTGAAGTAATATCTTCACCTTCCCTGCCATCACCTCTAGATAATCCACGTTTTAACTTTCCATTTAAATATATTAATGAAGCTGAAATACCATCTATTTTTGGTTCTGCTGTATAAAAAATATTTGAATTATCATTTTGTGATAAGAAATTAAGTATTTTTTTTTCAAAATTAATAAGGTCTTCCTTATTAAAAGCATTAGAAAGCGAAAGCATAGGAACTTTATGTGAGATTTTTTTAAAATTTTTAGAAGGTTTAAAGCCAATTTTTTTGCTTGGTGAATTTTTTGATTTTAAAAATTTATGGTTTTTTTCTAAATCAATTATTTCTTTTTTTAAAGAATCATACTCAGAGTCAGTTATTTCAGAAATATTATCATTATAATATTTTTTATTGTAATAATTTATTAATCTTATTTTTTTTTCATATTCTTTCTGAATTAATTGATTGCTCATATTAATTAAAAAAGTTTTTTAAATTTTTTTAATACTCCTTTCTTATCTTTTTTTATATTTTTATTTATTTTAGTTGAATAATCCTCATTAAAAATTTTATACGACTTCTTATACCATTCACTTGATTGATAATTATATCCTAAAATATTTGCATATTTTTGTGATTCTTCAATTAAACCTAAATTATAATTTATTTCAACTAAACGATGTAATGCTTCAGTTACAAATATCGTTTTATCATATTCTTCAACAACATTTTTGAATCTATTTATTGAAGCTATCCATTTTTCTTTTTTTAAATAATGTCTTCCTATATACATCTCTTTAGCAGCTAAAATATCTTCTATTAAATCTAACTTAAATTTTGCATCTAATGCAAAGTCGGTATTTGGAAAGTTTTTTAAGATATAATCAAATTTTTCTTTAGCTTTTATAATGGGTGCACTATCTTTCATTTCACCTTCAATAGTTTCATAGTAACACATCGCAATTAGATAATGTGCATAAACAACATTTTTTGAATTTGGATAAGTGATTAAAAATCTCTCTAGATTACTTAGAGCTTCTGTATAATAATTCTGCAAATAATAAGAATAAGAGGCCATTAAAACAGACCTTGGTGCCCATTCTGATTGAGGAAATAAAAGTTCAGCTTCTAAAAATTTTTTTGCTGCATAAAATGTATCTCCTTGATTTAATGAGTTATATGCATCATAATAAGCTGTCATCATTTCTAAATCTTGTCTATTTTCTTTAATTAATGAAACTTCATTGCGATCTTTAGAACAAGCGTTCAAAAGAAAAAGTAGTGAAAATACTATTAATTGTATTTTTAACATAATTTTAAATCTAATTATTTATAAAGATAAATAATTATTATGCTATAGATCTTAGTACATCTCGGTTAAGTGTAGTATGTGGTAGATTGTGACTTTTAATCTCAATTATAGAAAAATTTTTTTTATCATTAAATACCTTTTGTAATACTTGATTGGTTAGATAATGGCCTCCTTGCGAACATTTTATGTTTGCAATAATTCTGTAACCAGATGTGTACAAATCTCCAATACAATCTAGTATTTTATGATTAACAAATTCTTTGTTATTTCTTAAACCTTCCTCGTTAAGTATATCGTCTCCCTTAACAACTATTGCATTATCTAGGCTTCCACCTTTAGCAAGACCTTTTTTTTTTATAAATTCTATGTCTTCATATAAGCAAAAAGTTCTTGAATTAAAAATCTCACTTAAATTATCTTGATAAACATCAATTTTATTTCTTTGATTTCCGATTTTTTTATTTTCATATTTTAATTCGAAATCAATATTTAAGCTAAGTTTTGAAGGTCCTATAGATATAAATCTATCTCCATCTTCAAATGAAACCTCCTTATTAATTCTAATTACTTTAATAGGTTCATTTGAAACTTCAAAATCACTTGATATAATTTTTTCAATAAATACTTTAGCTGAACCATCTAAAATGGGCACTTCCTCACTGTCTATTTCTATCAAAGCATTGTCTATTCCTAATCCAAATAAAGCACCCATCAAATGTTCTATTGTTGATACTTTAACACCAAATTGATTTGATATCGTCGTGTTCAAGGATGTATTACTTACATTTCCGAAATTTGGATAAACAAAATTATTATATTTTAAATCTATTCTTTTAAAGACTATTCCAGTATTTGGCAGAGAATTTTTTATGCATAAATTCACTGATTTTCCGCTGTGAAGACCTACACCACTAAATTCAATTGGATTTTTAATAGATTTTTGCTTTAATAAAAACATGCCTAGTCTTAATATCTAAAACTAAAATGCTAAAAACAACAAATGTTACACTAAAATACAACTTTAACTGAAAAACCTAAAAAATTTTTCAAAAAAACCAACTTTTATTGGAGTTTTTTTTCTAAAACTAATCTCATTTGAGTTAAGTCCATTATTCAATTTATAAGCTAATACCGAAATATTGTTATTCTCAGTAGATTTGAATGAATTGACATATTCAAAGGAAAAAATATTTTTAATAGAAATTTGATAGTTTAACAAAATTTCTTGAAAAATATTTATTATTTTTTTTTTTAAACATATCATACCAATTTCTAAAAAAACGTTTTTTTGATTATCTTCTTCTAGATGTATAACAAAATCTTTTTTATCAATTATAAATTTATTTATTACCATATGTATTAGTTCATAATTTTTATTATTTTTTAAAACACTCTCTTTTATATTAGATAAATCATTCAAGGAGATATTAAATTGTCTAAAAATATTTTTAAAATTTTTAGTCAATGATAGATTTATTTTTACAAAGTTTTTATTATCAATTATCAAATTTATATCCTCAATGTATAAATTTAATTTTTTCTCTAAATTGAAAATATTTTTATCTAAAAATTTTTTTATACTAGAATAATCTATTCCAGAACTTTCATCATTAAAAAAAGTTTCTTCTTTAAATAAAATTTGATAATTTTCATCAATTGCATAAAGAGCATAGTGTTTAGGTCTTATTAATAAAAAAAAATTAATTGAATTATCCATTAAGTATAATTTGATTTTTTTGTCTTAAATCTATGTAATCTATATCTTTGAAATCATTTTCATTAATTATTGTTGGCAATATTTTTAATGATCTAGGTAAATTATTTATTGGTAATTTAATTATCACTCCATCTTTAGTTTCGATATCCCACCTTTTCGATTTAAAAAAATAAAAATTTTTTACATCGAAATAATCAAAATTAGAATTATCAATTAAATTTTTAAGTTTTAAGAACTCAGTTACATCCACATTACCAAAAATGAATGGTTGCTCATATTCATCATTTTGAGTCTTTATCAAATTTCCATTAGAACCAACATAAAAATTGATACCATTTTTTTGTGTAACTGCTAAAAATTTTGTTTTCTTAATCTTAATGATTAAACTTGTTGGATAATTTTTAAAAATATAAAAATCTTCTATTATTTTATATTTTTTTAATTTCTCTATTATTTGTTCTTTATTTAACAGAAATAAATTTTGATGTTGATAAATAAATAAATCTTTTATTATCTCCTCATCATCGAAATCACTCAAACTAATTATTTTAAATTTATCATTTCCTTCAGAATTAATTTTAAATAAATTTTTATTATTAAGGGTTCCTAGCAATATCAGCATGAATAAATAAAATATTATTTTTTTACTTATTTGTTTCTGCATCTTTAAGAATTAATTCGATTAAATTTATAAAGTTTATACCTTTGTGAGCTGATATCTCTGGGACTAATGATAGTTTGGTCATCCCAGGCTGAGTGTTAATTTCTAGAAGATAAAATTTGTTTTTATAATATTTAAAATCAGATCTAGTTACGCCTCTACATCCAAGTAATTTATGAACTTTTTGTGAAATTTTCATTAATTCAATAAATTTATCTTTCGATAAATTAACTGGAATTAAATGTTTTGTTTTTGCTTTAGAATTATACTTCGCTTCATAATCATAAAACTTTCTTTTAGGTTTTAACTCTATAGCACCTAATTTTATGTTTCCTAAAATTGCAGCTTGTATCTCTCTTCCTGGAATAAACTCCTCAATTAAAATCTCTTTATAGATCTTGAGCTTTTTTAATTTATTTTTTAAATTTGATTTATTACAAATATAAACATTTACGCTTGATCCTTCATTGATTGGTTTAATAACAACAGGGAAGCTTAATTTTTTTTTTATTTTTGAAATAACTTTTGAGTAGTGGTCGTCAAAGGAATATTTAATATATTTTGGAGTCAAAATATTGTGTTTAATAAATATTTTTTTAGAAATTTCTTTATCCATAGCTTTAGCAGAGGCAATAACACCTGAATGAGTGTATGGTATTCCTATATTTTCTAAAATAGACTGTATGTATCCATCTTCACCATATTGACCATGCAATGCATTAAATATTTTATTAGGTTTAAATTTTTTAATTACTTTAAATAAGTAATGGTCTGGTTCACAAATTTTTACTAAATAATTGTTTTTTTTTAATTCCTTAGCGACTTGTTTACCTGTTTGAAGACTTATTTCACGTTCTTTTGAAATGCCTCCAGAAATTATTAATATTTTTTTTGTCAATTTTCTAAAATTTTTATTTCTTTTTCAATTTTGACACCAGTTTTTTTGAATACACTTTTTTCAACAAAGTTGATTAATTTTTTCATATCACTGAATGATGCGTCTCCCTTGTTTATAAAAAAATTTGAGTGTTTTTTTGAAATACAAGCATCTCCAAATTCAATATCAGCTGGAACAGACTCTTTAATTAATTCCCATGCTTTCTTTGAAGTTACATTAATTGGATTCTTAAATGTACTTCCACTTGTTTTAATTTTAGTTGGTTGATTATTATCTTTTTTATCTTTTAATTTAGTCATTTGTTCTAATATTTTTTTAGTATCTTTTTTTTCACCTTTAAATGAAGCGCTTAAAAATATTAAATTTTCAGGCAAATTATTATTTCTATACTCAAAATTAATTTCATTTGCTGAAATAGTAAGTAAATTACCATTTTTGTCTATAGATTGTATTGAAACTAAAATATCTTTTATTTCTCTACCAAAACAACCGGCATTCATTTTAAGACCTCCACCTACAGTTCCAGGTATACAAGACAAAAATTCAAATCCACTTAAACTATTTTCAGCAGCAAATTCTGATAATTTTTTATCTAAAACAGCTGTTCCTGAAATAATTATATTTGAATTTAATACTGATAATCGATTAAAATTTTTTCCAAGTTTAATAATTACACCATCATAAACTTCATCAGTAATTAAAGTATTTGAACCCGCACCAATTATATGGATTTTTTCTCTATTATTTAAAACTTTTAAAAATTCTACCAAATCTGATAATTCATCCGCTTTAAAAAAAACTTTTGCTTTTCCACCAATGTTAAACCAATTTCTCTTTTTCAAGTCTGCACTATAAACAATACTAGAGTTAAATTTTCTAAGTAATTCTTTTAATTCTTCAATTTTCATTTCATTAAACTAGGTAAATCTTTAATCCAATTTGAAATTGATCCAGCACCCATTCCCACTACTATTTTTTTACCATACATATTCTGTTTTAGGTATTTTGATAATTGGTTGTTATTTTCAACCATATATAACTTAACGTCAGAATTTTTTATAACTTTTTTAGCGAAATCTTCATAACTAAATCCTAATTTTATTTTTTCACCAGCTGTATAGATTGGACATAAAATTACTGTATCTGCATCTTTAAAAGAATGAGTAAATTCTTTTTTTAAATCTTTAAGTCTTGAAATTCTATGAGGTTGAAAAATACATATTTTTTCGTGTTTACTAAAAACTTCCTTAACACCTTGTAATACAACTTTAATCTCAGTCGGATGATGAGCATAATCATCATAAAATTCTATGTTATTAAATGAAAATATTTTATTAAATCTTCGTTGAACCCCCTTAAAATTTTTTAATCCTTTTTTTATTTTATGTATTGGAATTCCTACAGTTAAAGCAACTCCAATTGCCCCAACAGTATTTCTTATATTATGAATACCGAGTAACGGTATTTCAATATCTTTAAGATTTAAGTTCTCCTTGTTGGGTAATTTAACTGTAAGATCAAAATTTGAAAAAGACTTAAATTGTTTGATATTTTTTATCATAAAATTTGTGTTATCTTTTTGACCATAAGTATAAAAATTTTTATTTTTAATAGATTTTATTATTTCACAATTGATTTTATCGTCTGTGCAAATAAATGATTTACCAAATGAAGGTACTTTATTAATAAATTCAATAAAATATCTTTTTAAATCTGTCATAGACTTGTAGAAATCCATGTGTTCTCTATCAATATTTGTAATTATTGAATATGTTGGTGCAATGTGCACAAAGCTTCCATCTGACTCATCGGCTTCTAAAATAGACCAATCACTTTTTCCTAATTTGGCAGTATTCTTAATTGAATTTATTACCCCTCCATTAATGATTGTTGGGTCAATTTTTGTTTCTTGAAAAATTGAGGCAATTAAAGATGTTGTAGTTGTTTTGCCATGAGATCCTGTAACCACAATATTTTTCATTAAAGAAACAATACTAGCTAACATGTTGCCTCTTTTAATTATTGGAATTTTTCTACTTTTTGCCTCAATTAACTCGGGGTTCGTATTTTTTATAGCTGAAGAGATAACAACTATTGTGGCATTTTTTAAATTTTTTTTTGAATGTCCTAAAAAAAATTTAATTCTCTCTTTTTTTAATCTCTCTATATTTTTATTGTTAGCTATGTCACTTCCCTGTACTTTAAATCCTTGACCATTCATTATTAAAGCAAGACCACTCATACCTATGCCTCCAATTCCAATAAAATGAATAATTTCTTTTTTAGCTAGTTTAATTTTCATTGATTATT
>TARA_B100001057_G_scaffold153652_2_pt1 | contig 16340 bp, 22 predicted proteins | sample TARA_B100001057 | Tara Oceans TARA_B100001057 (sample SAMEA2621839) | marine metagenome | biome: marine biome (ENVO:00000447); feature: surface water layer (ENVO:00002042); material: "saline water (ENVO:00002010), including plankton (ENVO:xxxxxxxx)" | depth 5 m
AGATAATCTACCCTTAAATAAAAATTCGATAAAACTAATAAACCAATCAGAATTTTGAAGATTAACCTCATAAGGAGCCGGTCTTTTAAGACCTGTTACATTTTTAACACCCCTTGTTAGCCACTCTTCATGCTTAACAGCTGACACAACAATCCCAGATATCAATAGCGTAGCTATAGCGAGATAGTCTGACCTTAGACCAAGACAAACTTTTCCTATAATGAAAGCAATCATTCCCGCTAGAACAGCACCTACAAACCATGATAAAATAATCGGTAAATCAAATCCACCAAGGAAACCACTTGTTGCTGCATCTATGGACTCTATAGACGAAATTGATGGCCCTGCAACTAACTTCATGATTGGTATAACTGAAATAACTAAACAGAATAAAAAATAGTTTTTATATTTTGATCGAAACTTTTGATGTACATAAAAAATAGATGTAATTAATAAAAAAAGTATAAGGCCAGATAGTATGATACCAAATCCACCTGCATCCCATGCTTCATTAACGGGCGGCACTGAAACAACTATCGCAGCAAGACCGCCAATAGCTAAAAACCCCATGACTCCAAAATTTATTAGCCCTGAGTAGCCCCATTGAATATTAACTCCCATTGTCATTACAGCTGAAATAAGACACAGGTTTACAATAGATAGAGCAACTCCCCATGATTGTAAGAAACCAACTATTATTATCAACAGGGCCATAATTGAAAAGGCTATCTTTATATCAAAATTGTTTCTCAAATCACTTTTCCTTTAAAAATTCCATTCGGTCTATAAATTAGGACAACAACTAAAATTGCAAATGATATAGCAAATTTATAATCAGTTGAAATGTATTGGATTAAACTACTTGGTTCTAGTCTCTCTGGAAGAAGATAAATAAAAAACTTCTTATAAGCATACGTTAAACCAATCTCAGTAAAAGCAATAACGAATCCACCATAGAATGCACCTAGGGGATTTCCAATACCTCCAACAATTGTTGCTGCAAAAATTGGCAATAGATTATTCCAGTAAGCTAAAGGTTTAAAACTTTTATCGAGACCGTAAAGTGTCCCAGCAACCGTAGCTAAAATGGACACTAAGACCCATGTTAAAATTATTATTTTATTAGGATCAATCCCAGATAAAAGAGCAAGGTCCTCATTATTAGAGTATGCCCGCATTGACTTACCTGTTTTTGTCTTATTCAAAAAATAAAATAATAATGAAGCTGTTATAATTGTGGTAATAAAAGTTATTAATTGAGTTGACTTGAGCGCAAGACCTTCATCTAGACCAGTTAAATCCTTAAATTCACGAGCTTTCATTATAAATCTTGCCCCGTCCATAAAAACAACATCACCGGGTCCAATGATTATACGTACAAGTGCATTTAAAATAAACATAACACCAAGACTTACTACAATAAGTATAACGGGATCACTCTTCTTATCTCGATAGTATTTAAATACAGTTTTATCAAATAAAAGACTAATTAGTATTGTTGCAGTAATTCCAAACGGTAGTGCTATTAATGCTGTTGGAAGAACTCCTAAATTTATACCAAGTGATTTCAGATACCAAGTTACGAGGATTACAGTCATAGTCCCAAATGCCATAAGATCACCGTACGCAAAATTAGCAAATCGAAGTACTCCATAAATCAATGTCACACCAATAGCACCTAATGCCAACTGAGAACCATAAGTTATTGCTGGAATTACTAAAAAATTACATAATAAAACTATAGAGTTTATAATATCCATTCACCCACCTAAAAAAGCCTTACGTATTTCATTATCATTTAATAAATAATCACCTGATCCTTCATAGGCATTTTTTCCTGTCACTAAAATATATCCTCGATCAGATATTTCTAATGCTTGCCTGGCATTTTGCTCTACCATAAGAACTGCAATATTCTGTTTCTTTATATTCAATATATGCTGAAAGATCTCATCCATGACAATAGGTGAAACCCCAGCCGTTGGCTCATCTAGCATTAGTACGTTTGGATCTGTCATTAGTGCTCTAGCAATAGCTACCTGTTGTCTTTGTCCACCAGATAATTCTCCTGTAATTTGATCTTTTTTCTCTTTAATAATTGGAAATAGGGTAAACATTTCTTCAATTCGCTCATTTATATCGCCATCATATAAAAAAGCCCCCATTTCTAAATTTTCCTGGACTGTTAATTCGGTAAAAATATTATTTGTTTGTGGAACAAATGAAATTCCTGATTTTATACGTTCTTGAGTTTTTAATTTAGTGATAGTTCTATCATTTAAAATGATTTCACCTGAACTATTATTTAAAATACCCAACATGGCTTTCATTGCTGTTGATTTACCTGCGCCATTTGGACCTAATATTGAAACAATCTCACCTCGATTTACTTCAAAATTACAATCCTCTATTATATTAACTCCGCCGTAACCTCCGGTTAAATTTTTTGCCGTGAAATACATCATTTTTTTATACCTCTGCCGAGATATGACTCTATAACCTCTGTATTTTCTCTAACTTCTGCAGCAGTTCCTTCAAATAAGACGTTTCCTTCGGCCAAGACTATAATTGGATCACATAATCGGCTTATTAAGTTATAATCATGCTCAATCATACAGAATGTATATCCTTTTTCTTTATTCAATCGTAGTATTGAGTCTGCAATATCATTTAATAACGTTTTATTTACACCTGCACCTACTTCATCGAGAAATACAATCTTTGCATCAACCATCATAGTTCTTGCCAGCTCTAGGAGCTTCTTTTGTCCACCGGACAAATTGCCAGCTAATTCATTTTTGAGGTTGTCAATTTTTAAAAATTCTAATACTTCGTTAGCTTTTAACCTTATTTTCTCATCTTCTTTGGCAATTTTTTTTCTATTCATTAAAGAATAAACTAAACTTTCTCCGTTCTGATTACCAGGTACAACCATTAAGTTTTCAAGTACAGTCATATTAGAAAACTCATGTGCAATTTGAAATGTTCTTAGCATACCAAGAGAGAAGAGTTCATATGATTCAAATGATGTAATATCGTGACCATTATAATAAATAGAACCTGAATCTGGTTTCAGATGACCTGTGATTACATTAAAAAGTGTAGTTTTACCTGAGCCATTTGGTCCTATAATTCCTGTTATAGAATTATCTTTTATGGACAAATTACATTCGTTTAAAGCAACTAAACCGCCAAATCTTTTGACGATATTTGTAACAGTAATAAGAGTGTTATTAGTATTCATAAGAAAAAGTATAACATTTCACATTAGAATGTACATCAGCTAGATAGGTTATAGACAATTCGGATTATTTTATTCATTTTTATAAATTTGGAAATATTTTTTTCTATGAATTCAAATTAAAAAAACATAACATAACTATATGAAAATAATTGATTTTTGGTTTTCCATTGGAAGTACCTATACATACCTAGCCGTCAATAGATTAAATGAAGTATCCAAAAAAGAGGATATAAAATTTAATTGGAAACCATTTAGTGTTAGAAAAATAATGATGGATATGGATAATATTCCTTTCACACCACCATCTAAAAAAATTAAGTCTGATTATATGTGGAGAGATATTGAAAGAAGAGCAATGCTATATGGATTTGAAGCAAAAGTTCCTGCCCCCTACCCATTAACACAATTTGATCTTGCAAATCAATTGGCGACTTTGGGTATGAATGATGGTTGGGGTGTTAATTTCGTAATAAAAACATATCAAAGATGGTTCCAAAATGGAGAAGAGCCTGCAACGGAACCTTATCTGTCTACAATACTTTGTGAACTAAATCTTGAAGTTAATACAATAATAGAAAAAGCGAAATCATCAAATATAGAAAATCAATATTTTGAAAATACTAATGAGGCTTTTCAATTAGGAGTTTTTGGTAGCCCAACATTCATATATAAAAAAGAAGTATTTTGGGGAGATGATCGACTCGAAGATTGTATAAAATGGAGTAAATCTCAGTAAGAATTTCAATTTAATCATTACTCATCAATCACATTATAGACTATGACAATAATATTATTTCTTAAAATATTTATAGTATGCCTTCTCGGTGCTATGTCTCCTGGACCTAGTATGGTTGTTGTTATAAATAATGCTATCTTCAAGAATAGATTTAATGGCATATTAACTGCACTTGGGCATGGATTTGGTATCGGTATATATGCACTATGTGCAGTGTTAGGTATTGGTCTTATAATTGAGACTAATATGCTTATTTTTAACGGAATTCAGTCATTATCAATACTATTTCTATTTTATCTTGGAATCCAGTCCATTAGAAGTGATAGTGAGCTGGACTTTACAGGGAATGAATTTACAAGTGGAATAAAATCATTTCTGCAAGGATTAACTATATCGATATTAAATCCAAAGATTTTTATATGGTTTATTGCTATATATTCACAATTTATGTCTGCAACAAATAATTTATCTTTGAATGTATCATTAATTTTAATTGCATGCATAGTAGATGGGCTTTGGTATATTATTCTTGTTAATTTTGTTACCTCAAGAAATGTTTTCGAATTTATTAAAAATAAATCTAAATTAATGCAAAAAATTATTGGCTTTTTGTTTATATTTATTTCGATTGGATTGGCGGTAAATATGTATACTTTATCCTAATAATTTTTTTTCAAATAAATAATCAAATATCGCATCATAAGTCTGACTTTGTTTTTCAAGTATCATAAAATGTGTCCCCCCCTCAATACTTGCATGTGAGATTGTTGTATTTTGGGGGTTACTTTTATAATTACTTTTGTCTCCTCTTATTAATAATCTAGGTATTGTAGAGTTTTCAAATATTTTGTTTAACTTATTATTTCTCGACCAATTAACGATACTCTGTGAAGTTTTGAAGAAAGCCTCTGGTGGAATCATATCTAATGCCTCACCCCTAAAGTTTTCAGCAAAAGTATTTGAGTTTAATAATCTACTTTTCAATGATGAGTAGTACGGCAAAAAATCAAGGAAATTCATACGAGCAACATTTATACTCTCGCCGCAATCATCTAAGCTAAGGTTACCCTCAATATTAATAAAAGCAGAAATATCTAAATTTCTATTTTCAAGAAGCTGAGTTCCAATCATCCCTCCAAAACTATGGCCAACTATTATAACTTTTTTAATTCTTAAATAATCTATTAGTTTTTCAATAATTTTTACTTGATCAACCAGGTCATAGCTAAAACTATTTTTTTTTTCAGAGTTACCAAAACCAACCAAGTCATAAGTGATGTATGGAATTGAATACTGTTCATTAAGTTTTTTTATGATATATGAGAATATTTCTTTTCGAGATTGTAATCCATGTATAAATATAAAATAAGTATCTGAAGTACCAGGATTGTTATCAATAGATAACTTTATATCATTTATAGTACAAAAAATATCACTTATCCCATTGATTCCATTGAATAAACATGATCAATACAACCATTATCTTTATCCCATTGCAACATTTCATCTGCTGACATAAAAGACTGTAAAGATTTAAAGTCTATGACATTCATAACAATGATAGATTTATTTTCATCTAACTTTGCAACGTTGTAATTATCTACAAATTTTGACCAGTTAGGTTTTGTTCTTTCAAACATATCGTAAAAATCCTCATAGCTGCATGTGAAGGTTGAAATTATACATGTATTCATAGAAAGCTCCTTTTATAGTGGTAAATTTATTATATTACATTAAAATAATATTCATTAGGTTTAATAGATAAATATTATAATATGAAATATTTTCCGAAAATTATATTATTTTTACTAATCTCTATATCTATTTCTGGATGCAAGATTAATTTTGAAGGTGATGTTTATACCTCAGACATAATTGATGTATTCGATGAAAACTCAACAATATTCATTCCGATGCAGATTAGTTTCCAAGTCTCATCCTGCGATGAGGACTTAAATGATTTACATGACGAGCTAACCAACTATTTTTCTGAGTATCAATACATGTCCTGTGATCAGGGTAGTGATTTTATGAGTTATGCAACATCAAAGGTTAAAGTTCCGATTGCACCGTCACAAGAGTCTTTTGATAGTAGTTATAATTTAGTAGGTTATCTGGTGCAGGAATTTGATGATGGTAAATATGTCTTTATGACTCTAAATAAAACACTTTTCAACTCTCTGAATAACTATGTGGAAGCAGAAACATTCCAAAAGCTATCACTGGAAGAAAGTAAAGTTGCAATTAAAATCTATAATGATATGGATTTCGTGAACCTTACGGTATTCCCAAGTTTTGTTGATGGTATTCCCATTATTTATGAGACAGAGTATGAATTAGAAAAACGCGAAACATTAAATATTTTAAGTTCTGAAGTTGGAGCAGCTCATCTTGAATATAATGGTTGGACACCAATCTTTAAATTTATTGACACTCACGATCTTTAAATTATTAGAAAAATTTTGTTTAAGAGAATTACCGTACAATTGGTCTAAAGTTTATACTTATACGTATATAAAGTATGAATAGCGTTAATCTAAAAATATTATTTTATTACCTCTTATTTCTATATTTATCAGTAACCTTTGTAAGTGCATCTGAGAGTAATAAGAATTCTGAAATAGAAAATGTTATTAGTGCACAGTTAAAAGCATTTAAAGCCAAAGATATCTATGAAGCCTACAGCTTTGCATCTCCACAAATAAAAAGAAGATATCCATCTCCAGAAATTTTCGATCAAATGGTTAAAACAAGTTTCAATGATATTTGGAATTCAAAGCAATATCTCTTTAAGAATGTGAAGCAGATGGATGATGTTGCCTATCAGGAAGTTCTTATATTCTCTCAATCCGATATCGCAACTGACTATTTATACTCGTTAAGCAAATATAATGGTAAATGGTTAATAACAGGAGTATCTTCTTATATACCAAAAGATATTGGTATATAATTTTAACTAGCACAATGTATTATATATTTACCCCAATTAAATGGGCATTACTTCTAGCTTTCTTAATCTTTGCCATAACTGTAACAAGTGGCCTCATTCTAATAGCTATCATAATTGGCGGTATAGTTGCTTTTTATATATCTTGGAGCAAGAAACAATGTGTTGCCTGTGGGTTCCGTATTTCGAAAAGAGAAACGGTTTGCAAGTATTGTAATACTATCCAAGGTTCCTAATGGTAGTTTATTTAAAGTTTAATCGACAGGTTTTAAATCTGGATTTAAATTATAATCAACCTCTTCAATTGAATTACCTCTTCTTATTTCATCATAGTATACTATCTGGGTTGGCAATTTCTCAAGTGTTTCACTTTGTTTATATCTACTGATAAAACTTCTATAAATACCAAATTTGAAATAAGTTTCTTTGGGAACGAAATTTATTGGAGATTTTTTTATTTCTTGCACCTTTAATCCATTTATCCATATATCCATTCTCTTATTCTCATAATCTAAGCAGAAAGAGATATCAGTCCATTTACCTTTCATATGCTTAAGTTTGATGAGCGGATATTCTCTTTTTTTATCAATTACATTATCAGATGAACCCGTTAATTCGTGCCATCCAAAATTCAATTTACCTCTTTTTGCTCCTATTTGAATTAGCGGTGGTAAAGAACTCATTCCGCCAGCTTCACCCTTAGGCCCTCCCTCTTGGTGAATTTGTCCGAGATCAGTATTTGTAGGATGTATATCTATAAAATTATCATCTAACATGATGCTATACGCAAAACACTCCTGACCGGTGGGTTGTTGTCGAGGGTAAGATGAGAATTCGACTCGTTCTCTATCATTTTCACAATCATTCCAACCTTCATTTCCAAAGCAATCGCCATTACGAAGCTCAAATCTTTGATAATGTTCACCTCTACGTGCAAATTTCTTATTTTTTATGTACTCATAATTATATGAGTTTTGTCCCATCCAATTTGTATGTTTTTCGTAACCTGATAATTTCGAAGTTAATAAGGCCATCTTATTATCCTGATTGAAAACAATTTGACTATTCGTTTCATTAGAAGGATTTATAAAAAATAAAAAGAATATTATTATTTTTAATATTAGCTTCATTAAAGTTATGTTTGTTAAATATTTTTAGTACATTTTGAATATGGCATCAGCTTCGACGAGAGATCCAAGAGGTAAACTTTTGATACCGATTGTTGTTCTTGTATGATTTTGTTTTGGTTTTAGGAAATCATTAATCATGTCAGATGCTATATTTGAAATAAGTGCATGCTCAAAAAAGTCATCTGGTGGAACTAAATAAGCTGTCAATTTAACACAAGACTCTATCTTGCTTTTGTCATTATTTACAGCGGACATGACATGAGATAATAGATTCAATGTAACAATTTCCATTTGTAAAGATGCAATATCTAAAAAACTATTAGCACCGGCGGACGTAACCAACTTTCCATTTTGTATTGGCAACTGCCCCGAGATATAAATTAATCTATCTTCTATGTGAAAAGGTGCGTAATTTCCATTAGCTGGTACAGGTTTTGGTATAATTAGAGTCATAATTGCTATTCCATATTTTTATTTGATAATACTAACATTCCAAATGTCGCTGTGCAAGATGCATATTATGCTTATTAATCTATTGATTAATTAATAAATTACAGCGTTTTACAGAAATTACTTGTCTTTAATATTGAAACTTATTACTGTTTTAAAGTTAACTTTTTATTAATTCTTTTTTGGGCTTTAATTTAGATCTAAAAATATTTATTTCTGAGCCCAAATATATAATTTTAGGAGATAAATATGAAAAAAATTAATTTAATTTTAGGAGCAATTGCTCTTGTAGGCTTCACATTTAGTTCTGCTGCCACTGCATCCACACTTGAAGAAGTTCAAGCCCGTGGGGAATTGGTTTGCGGAGTTGATGGTGGAGTTGCCGGTTTTGCTGCACCAAATAATGCCGGTAGAATGGTTGGAATTGATGCATCTACATGTGATGCGATTGCAGCCGCAGTTCTCGGTGATGCTGATGCAGTCAAATATGTTCCATTAACAGCAGCTGAACGTTTTACTGCGCTATCTGCTGGTGAAATTGATGTATTATCACGTAATACTACTCATACACTAACAAGAGATGCTACACTTGGCGTAAACTTTACTTACTATAATTTCATAGATGGTCAAGGATTTATGGTAGCTGTAGCTGATGGACTTTCATCTGTTACTGATCTTGATGGTGCAAGCATTTGCGTACAGTCAGGTACTACAACTGAATTAAATATGGCTGATTACTTTAGAAATAAGGGATTAGATTTTACTCCGGTTGGATACTCTACATCTGTTGGAACAAGAGAAGGTCTTGAGGGTGGTGCGTGTGATGCAATCACATCTGACGCATCTCAACTAGCAGCTATTCGTTCTGAGACTTCAAATCCATCAGATTGGACAATGTTACCTGAGATTATTTCAAAAGAACCTCTTGGACCTGTTGTTAGGCAAGGCGATGATCAATGGTTAGATATTGTAACATGGACATTACATGCACTAATTAATGCTGAAGAACTTGGTATTAATTCATCAAATGTTGATGAAATGAGAGATAATTCTCCAAACCCGAGTGTTGCAAGGATTGTTGGATCTGAAGGCGAAACTGGACCTTCACTTGGCCTATCACAAGATTGGGCCTATCAAGCAATTAAGCAAGTTGGTAACTATGGTGAAATCTATGAGAGAACTGTAGAACCACTTGGTATTGCACGAGCCGGTTCTGTAAATGATTTATGGACACGTGGCGGTATTATTTACTCACCACCAATTCGCTAGATCATACCTAAATTGGTCGAAGGCATTTTAATGCCTTTGGCCAATATTTTTTTTGGAAGTAATCGTGAGTAAATACCCTTTAACTTTACATCGGAACCCAAAGTTTAGGGCTGCAATCGTTCAAGCTGCTCTTGTATTCTTAGTGTTTTATGCGTTTTACTCCCTCTACCAAACAACAGTTTTTAACCTCGAAGAGAGAGGTATAAAGACAAGCACTTCATTCTTTGATCAAGTGGCACCATTTAAGGTTGGATTTAGTCCTTTCTTGGACTTTGATCTTGGTACAACAACTTATATTAAAGTTTTTTATATAGGTGTTCTAAATACATTACTTGTTGCTGTATTGGGTATTATTGCCGCCACATTTTTAGGTTTTTTTATCGGTATTTTACGATCTTCCAATAACTGGCTTGCAAAAAAAGTTGCCCTGGTCTACGTTGAGATCTTCAGAAATATGCCATTATTATTACAAATAATGTTCTGGAATTTCGCAATTTTTCTGGCCTTCCTACCTCCACCAAAACAATCTTTAGAATTTGGTGCATTTTTTTTAAATGGAAGAGGACTTCAAACACCGGTTCCAATCGTAGAAAATAATTTACTATTTAAAGTATGGTTAGGTGTTGTAATTTTATCTGTTCTGATAAGTCTTGTTTTTAGAAGGTGGGCTAAAATTCGATTCAATAATACTGGTAAATCACTTCCAGTTTTGAGCATATCTTTTTCTTTTATCATTATTGTAAGTATTTCGGCTTTTTATATACTTGGCCAACCACTTACTGTTGATATTCCTGTACTTGGTAAATTTAACTTTAAAGGTGGAGGTCAGCTGCCATTGCCTTTATTCTCGCTTTGGTTTGCTCTAACAATCTATACGTCAGCGTTTATAGCTGAAAATGTTAGGGCTGGTATTTCTTCAGTTTCCAAAGGTCAAATTGAAGCAGCACGATCTATTGGACTTACCCGATCACAGATGGTAAAGATGATTATTATACCTCAGTCAATGAGAGTCATTATTCCTCCAACAATAAGTCAATATTTAAACCTTACTAAAAATTCATCTTTAGCTATGGCAGTTGGCTATGAAGAGGTTGTTGCAGTTTGGGCAAATATTTCACTGAATCAAACTGGCCAGGCATTAATCATTATTGCAATGACAATAATCTTCTTTGAATTTTGTAGTTTATTTACATCATTTATCTTGAATATGTATAACAGAAGAATACAGATTACGGAGAGATAGATATGTCATTAAATGCCACTAAATTTGAGAGAATTCCCGATAGGTTGCCACCCGTTAATACAATTGGGTGGGTTGCCTGGGTTAAACAGAATTTATTTGGCTCTGTTTCAAACACTATCATAACCCTATTATTCTTTTATTTAATATTTCTATATGTTCCACCATTTTTAGATTGGGCCGTATTTAATGCAAATATTTCAGGTACAGATCGGTCTGTCTGTGATGATAATAAATCAGGTGCCTGTTGGACATTTGTGAAAGTTAGAATAGAGCAATTATTATTTGGATTATATTTTACATTAAACCCAGATCAAACATGGAGACCAATATTAGCATTTATTGTTTTTGCATGTCTTTTAGTACCTCTAGTAATAGAGAGAACTCCTCATAAAAAGTGGATACTACTAACACTAATAGTCTTATATCCTATTTTCTTTATTTCCGTTGTTGGAGGAGGTGTTTTTGGTATACCTGAGTCTGATGCAAGCCAATGGGGTGGCTTACTTCTTACATTTGCTCTTGCTTTTGTTGGAATTGTTTTAGCCTTACCTCTAGGTATATTACTTGCGTTAGGACGGCGCTCCAAAATGCCAGTAGTAAGATCATTCAGCATTATATATATAGAGTTTTGGCGTGGTACACCATTAATAACAATATTGTTTATGGCATCTGTCATGTTGCCATTATTTTTTCCATCTGGTGTCGAGTTTGATAAAGTTGTAAGAGCTATGATTGGTATAACATTGTTCCAATCAGCATATACTGCAGAGGCTGTTAGAGGTGGTTTACAAGCTATGGATAAAGGTCAATCAGAGGCATCGATGGCATTAGGAATGGGTTATTGGCAACAGACTATATTTATCGTTTTACCGCAAGCATTAAGAATATCTATACCATCAATTGTGAATACTTTTATTGCATTATTCAAAGATACGTCTTTGGTATCAATTATTGGATTACTAGACTTATTAAAAATAGCTCAAAATTCCTCTCGCTCTTTGGATTGGAATGGTTATGATATTGAAGCATACATGTTTGCTGGTTTAGTTTTTTGGATGTTTTGTTTTGGAATGTCAATGTACAGTCAAAAATTAGAAAGAAAGTTAGATACAGATAGGAATGCGGAATGACAAAAGATGAATCAATAATAAAAATTTCCAAATTAAATAAGTGGTATGGAAAATTTCATGCTTTAAAAGATATTGATTTATCTGTTGGTGCTAAAGAGAAAATCGTAATATGTGGGCCATCTGGTTCTGGAAAATCTACACTTATCAGATGTATCAACCGTCTCGAAGTGCATCAGGAAGGTTCTATTATTGTTGATGGAATCGAACTCAGTGACGACATCAAACAAATAACAGAAATTAGAAGTGATGTTGGAATGGTATTCCAACATTTTAATCTATTCCCTCACCTAACTGTTTTAGAAAATTGTTCTCTGGCACCTATTTGGGTTCGAAAGAAATCAAAAGTTGAAGCTGAACAAATGGCTATGGAATTACTTGAAAAAGTAAGAATACCTGATCAAGCAGATAAATACCCTGGACAATTATCAGGAGGTCAACAGCAAAGAGTAGCTATTGCACGAGCTTTATGCATGCAACCTAGAATCATGCTTTTCGATGAACCTACGTCAGCACTTGATCCTGAAATGATAAAAGAAGTTCTCGAAACAATGATAGAACTTGCAGACTCAGGAATGACTATGATTGTTGTCACTCATGAAATGGGATTTGCGAATAAGGTTGCTGATCGAATTATATTTATGGATGAAGGGCAAATTGTAGAACAAAATAATCCAGACTCATTCTTTAATAACCCTCAATCAGAAAGAACAAAATTATTTTTAAGTCAAATATTAGATCACTGATATATTTAAACTAATATTGATCATAGTTAAATAGATCTGAAATATTCTGCAAGGACTATAATCAAATAACTAAGCGATGCGCTGAGCAAAAATAATACCAAATAGTTTTGGTAAATTCCAAATTGAAACAAATAAATAATTCTAAAAAAAGTTATTATACTTGAAAAAATAAATCCACCAGATATTGCAACTATTAGTCTGTGACGAATTGCATAATCAAAAAATTTAGATATGGGACTATTATATTTTGAATTACTTACTTGGAGAAATAGAAGAACAACAATACAGACGACTAACCAACCCATATCTTACTAAACAAATACTAATGCTAGAATAAGAATAAGCGTTATCATAACAAAATAATATCTAATTAGAACACGTGACCAACCGTTGTGAATACCAAGGTATTTATTGAATAATTTTTTCATATGTGAGTTATATCATTCTGATTAATGTATAGCAATGTAGTATAGTATTTATTCTTCTTTTTCTATAGATATTAAGTCAGATTCCTCTGCCCCAGTCATATCTTTCAATTCATCAAAAGTTGCGGGAAATACGCAATGAGTGTGACCAGCTGCAGACCATATTTTATCAAACCTTTTTAGTGAAGTATCCATTATGATACTAATACCGTCTGGCAAGCCAATTGGTGACACCCCTCCGATAGAATAACCAGTTATATCTTTAACAATATCGGCATCTGGCCTTCGAACTTTTCCTGCAATATTGAGCACCTTTGGAATTGCTCTTGTATTACAAAGTTTATCACCGGATACAAGTGCTACTAGAGGGTGGTTTTCAGCATTATCATCTATAATAAAAATTAAAGTTTTTACTATTGCACCTACTGGTACATTTAGTGCTTTAGATGCATCCAGTGCAGATCGTGCTGTTTCTGTGAGTTCAACTATTTGATCTGGATGATTAAATTTCTTTAGTGCACTTGTGACTTTAAGAACAGTTTTTTTATCTAAGTTACTAATTTTGCAAACCTACAATTTATGTATAGAATATTATTCTCCCCAAGCACCTGCAAATTCATAAGCGATACATTCTTCATCACCTTCTACCCATCCATCATGCCCAGGTTTTATTGCATAAGCATCACCAGCACTGTAGGTACCTTTAGAACCATCATTATGGACGGCAGTGATTGACCCTTTTACGATAACACCCAAATGTGTAGCTTGACAGCTTTCAGTTCCAACATGGGGTTTAATATCTTCAGACCATCGCCATCCCGGTTGCACAGTGATTTTCATAATTCTCTGACCACCAATATTAACACATTCGACTTTTGCTCTATCGGTTGGGTTCATAACTTCATCAGCTTGTGTACTAAAATTTTTTATATCAATTGAATTCATATTTACCTCCATTATAGCCTAAATAATTTAAACAGATTATAAGTATAGGGTCAATATTAAACAACTATTTCAATTCTATAAACACATTCAATTCATTGTTTAAGTTTAGTTGCTTTGAGTGTTTCCAACATACGGTTAGGAGTCATTGGAATTTGAAAATTAGTTACACCAAAAGGCCTTAAGGCATTATTGACAGCATTTATAATAGCAGCAGGATCAGCAAGAGCAACACTCCCACCGATAGTTCCTCTATTTCGGATAGCGCTATGGGCAACATATGGGATAACATGATTTATGAGTGGTATTTTTTCTTTAATCAAATCAGATTTTTCCATTTCAGAGTATTTTACCATTGAACCAATCTTTATGAAGTTTTTCTCATATTCAATTTTCTTGTGACTATCAATTTTATTAAGATCAACAAGTAAGTCAGGCTGAGAAATTCGAAAATTCATCATTGGCATCAAGCTTTGACCTCCTGCGAGCGGAAGTGCATCAATGTCATTGGAATTTATTAATTGAAGAGCTGTATGTAAATCTTCTGGTAATTGATATTGAAAAGAAGCGGCTTTCATAATCAATTACCCATTATCATTTTTTCATAAAACATCATTGTATTTAATCATCAAAATTATCTTAATATCAATGAAAAAATTGAATTAGTATCATTCTAGATTAGATTATATGTATGAAATGTTTAACTTAATAAGCTAGTTCTAATTCTTGTAAGTAATTAACTCTATTTTGGATATGTTCATCGAAGGAAATATTGCTTACAAGAACACTACATTCATCCCTCTCAAGCAAACTCCCATCTAGTTTAAATAGTTTAAGAACAAGGTCATCTTTGTGCAAAGTTATTTTCTGCATATTTAAATTACTCTCATAAGATTTTTGATCAATTGATTCCGAAATATTCGTTGTGCTTTCAATCGTACTTAAAGGTCCTTCATCTAAAACAAACAGTACCATCCTCATAGAACCCTTATTTTTATCTCTGACTTTTGAGTTTCTCTCGATCATTGAAATAGTCTCTGGTTTGATATGAACGTATATGTTGGACTCTCTCACTCCATGCTCTACACCACACATGAGCATCATCTCTCTAACTTCAGCATTAGTGTCTTCAGTAACAATTAAACCAAGAGAAAATATTACTATGATAATGAATATGTTTTTCATGAGAGTATGTGTATCAATGGATTACGTTAATCCTGATTAAAACTTTTGAGGTTTAAAGAACAGCCATCTTATAGTTCTTTTTCCATATCTTAGTAGTATGAATGTGACAACAAAACCAAGATAAGCATAGGACTGGGCAATGTTAAAAGGATCTTTTCTTATAGAAATATCAAATTCAAGAAACATAACAATAAGACCTACAAAAACAGCTAAAATTAAATGTAGTATCGTATAATTCTTTTCTCTTTCAAATTCTGGGCTCATGTAATGATATATATCAGATAGGTTGTTCTATTGCAATGAGAGGTAGTGTTTTGAGTTACTATTCCCCTTTATAATTTAATTTCCAAATATCTTGATATGCCGGGAGACCTATTCCACTTACTGTATCACAGACAGATCTGTAGAAACCATAAACCTTCTCTGCTGATGTAATATAGCGACGCCCCTCCTCCTGTTCTTCTTTTGTCATGGTAATATCACGTATCAAATCACCACTACCCATATTACCTCGGTAAGCTTTCAAACTAGCATAAGTACTACTTGTTGTAATGCAGTTCAAGCTATACAGATAGATCAATGATTTAATATTAGATTCTTTACCAATAGGCTCATTAAAGTTAATTAGCTTATAATAGGTTATATCATTATCAATAAGTGTTGAATTATAGAAGTCGTAATAGACAATCCCATCTTGTTCTTCTTGTATATCATACCAATAAAACTTGGCGTTTGTAAGACTTGGATATACCATTAAACTCAATATAAATATTACTAAAAATTTCCTCATAATATATCCTATCTTCTAATGCTTCTTAATAAGATCAACCAATATCGTAAACTAAATAGAGAACTTAAAGAGCCCACAACATAGGTAAATGCAGCCGCAGATAGAA
>TARA_B100001057_G_scaffold279752_1_pt1 | contig 16337 bp, 11 predicted proteins | sample TARA_B100001057 | Tara Oceans TARA_B100001057 (sample SAMEA2621839) | marine metagenome | biome: marine biome (ENVO:00000447); feature: surface water layer (ENVO:00002042); material: "saline water (ENVO:00002010), including plankton (ENVO:xxxxxxxx)" | depth 5 m
TCTACGCATATTTCTAAAACATATGGTTTTTTTGATTTAATCATTCTCTCAACTGCAGGCTTTAGATCCTTTCTTTCATCCACTCTCTCAGAATCTATGTAATAACCTTTTGCAATAGTTACAAAATCTGGATTAATCATTTCAGTTGAGGCATATCTTTTATCAAAGAATAATTGTTGCCACTGACGAACCATCCCTAGGAAGTCATTATTCAGAATAACAATTTTTACTGGAATTTGAAGCTGGAAAATTGTACCCAATTCTTGTATAGTCATCTGATATCCTCCATCTCCAATAACTGCAACAACTTCTCTATTCATTGCACCCATTTTAGCACCCATAGCTGCAGGTAAAGCAAATCCCATTGTGCCTAAACCACCTGAAGTTATATTACTCTTTGGTTGCATAAAGTTTGCATATCTACAAGCTACCATTTGATGCTGGCCAACATCAGTTACAATTATGGCATCACCTTTTGTTTGCTCATTTATCGCAATAATTGACTCACCCATTGTTAGTCCTTTCTTTGAAGGATTCAGATCAGAGTTGATCACCTTGTCAAATTCTATTTTCATTAAATCATCAAAATTTGAAATCCATTTATCATGAGACTTTTTTTCTATTTTTTTAGTGATAAGCATAAGAGATTCTTTACAGTCTCCAATTATTGGAACTTCAACATTAATATTTTTGTTAATTTCTGCTGGGTCAATGTCAAGATGAATAATTTTTGCTTGTTTAGCATAACTTTTAGGATCTCCCGTAACACGATCATCAAATCTCATACCGACAGCTATAAGTAAATCACATTCGTTCGTCAAAATATTTGGACCATAATTACCGTGCATTCCAACCATTCCAACATTTAGTTCATGGGATGTTGGAAGAGCTGATACTCCAAGAATTGTCCATGCAGCAGGTATACCAGATTTTTCAACAAATTTTTTGAACTCATCTTCTGCATTTCCAAGAATCACACCCTGACCCCATACTATAAAGGGTTTTTTTGCCTTATTTATTAATTTAACAGCATTATCAATATAAGACATGTCTATTTCAGGAAGTGGATTATAACTTCTTATGCCTTCACATTTAGAATACTTAAAGTCAAATAATTCAAATTGAGCATCTTTTGTTATATCTATAAGAACAGGACCAGGTCTACCTGACTTTGCTATATAAAATGCTTTTGCAAATATCTCAGGAATTTCTGAAGCTTTCGTAATTTGATAGTTCCACTTAGTTACAGGCATTGATATACCAATAATATCCGTTTCTTGAAATGCATCAGAACCTAAAAGATGGGAGGGTACTTGGCCAGTAATACAAACAACAGGGGTAGAATCAATTTGGGCATCGGCAATTCCAGTTACAAGATTTGTAGCACCAGGACCTGATGTAGCTATTGCTACTCCAACTTTACCTGAAGATCTCGCATAACCTTGAGCTGCATGAATAGCACCTTGTTCATGTCTAGCAAGAATATGTTTAAGCTTATCTTGAAATTTATAGAATTCATCGTAGACTGGCATGATAGCTCCTCCTGGATATCCCCAAACTAGGTCTACACCTTCATTTAATAATGAGTGAATTACAGCCTCTGCTCCACTTATATTTTTTTTCTTCATAACTTTATTCGTCAGTAACACATCCATTGGATGCATTTGAAACTGATTTTACATATTTATATAAAATTCCTTTTTTAATTTTTAATTCGGGTTTAGACCAATTCTTCAATCGATTTTTTATTTCTTCAGCTGAAAGATCAACAAAGATTTGATTTTTCTCAGAATCTATTGTAATAATATCGCCGTTTTCAATAATCGCAATTGATCCACCATCATATGCTTCAGGCACTATATGTCCAACCACAAAGCCATGAGTTCCACCAGAAAATCTTCCATCAGTAATCAATGCTACATCTTTTCCTAAACCAGCTCCCATAATTGCAGAGGTGGGTTTTAACATTTCTGGCATACCAGGACCTCCTTTTGGACCCTCATATCTAATAACTACTACTTCTCCTTTGTTGACTTTTGACTCTGCAATAGCAGTTAAACATTCAAATTCACCATCAAAGACTTTGGCAGGTCCAGTAAATTTTAATCCTTCTTTACCTGTTATTTTGGCAACACATCCTTGCTCAGCCAAATTTCCTTTTAGAATTTGTATATGACCAGATTCTTTGATTGGATTACTTACTGGAAAAATTACATCACTGGATTTAAAATCAGGTGATTTAATTTTTGAGAGATTCTCTTCAATTGTTTTTCCAGTAACAGTCAAACAATCTCCATTAAGCATCTTATTCTCGAGCATATACTTTAGTACCGAGGGAACTCCACCTACTTTGTGTAGATCCTTCATTAAATACTTTCCGCTGGGTTTAAGATTTGCAATATATGGGGTAGTATCACTAATTTCCTGGAAATAGTCAATCGATAAATCCAAATTAGCAGCTTTTGAAATCGCAAGAAAGTGTAATACAGCATTGGTAGAGCCCCCTAGTACTGTTATCAGTCTCAAAGCATTTTCTAATGATTTTTTTGTCACTATGTCTGAAGGTTTAATGTCTTTTTCAATAAGTAATTTCATTACAGATCCAATTTCAGCACATTCATTAATTTTCTCATCACTTATTGCAGGGTTAGATGAGTTATAAGGGAGAGACATTCCTAAAGCTTCAATAGCTGAAGCCATTGTATTTGCAGTATACATCCCTCCACATGCTCCTGCACCAGGACAAGCATTCTTAATTACATTTTTATATTCTTTGTTGTCTATTTTACCTGAGACCTTTTCTCCCCATGCTTCAAATGCTGACACAACATCCAACTCTTTATTCTTGTAACAACCTGAGTCTATTGTTCCCCCATAAACTAGAACACTTGGTCTATCGAGTCTAAGCATAGCCATTAATGCACCAGGCATATTTTTATCACAACCAACTACAGTAACAAGACCGTCATAGGACATCGCTTGAACTACTGTTTCCATAGAGTCAGCAATAATATCTCTTGATGGAAGGGAATATCTCATTCCAAAAGTTCCCATTGAAATTCCATCACTCACTCCTATTGAGTTAAATATCAACCCAACATAATCAGACGCCGAGATACTTTTTTTAATCTTGTATGATAAATCATTTAAGTGCATATTACAGGGGTTACCTTCGTAACCAGTGCTTCCAATACCTATAAAAGGTTTATCAAAATCTTCATCAGACAAACCAATAGCATGCAGCATAGCTTGAGCAGCTGGCTGAGAGTCATCTTTTGTAACTACTCTACTATATTTATTGTACATACTAATTAATTAATTTATTAAAATTATTACCATGCTAGTATCTTTCCTTATCTTTTTAAATAATATAACTATGTTCAAAAAATTAATTTTTTTATTAATTCACTCATATTCAGTTATTTAATAAAAAAAATATATCATATCCAAATATATAAATATCATTTTCAATATAAATAATTAGATTTGAAATAAGTTATGGAATATAAAGAGATTGATAACATCATTAATTCGCAGATAAATTTTAACAAATCTAATTCTAATTCTGTAAATTATAGGATTCAGATTTTAAATTCACTACTTAGTTGTATTGACAAAAACGAAGAGAAGATTTATGATGCACTCAAAGAAGATCTCAACAAGCACGAATTTGAATCTTTTTTATCAGAAATTCTTTTAGTCAAAAGAGAGATTAAATTATTTACCAAAAAACTTAAAAGATGGTCGAAAAAAAAGAAAGTAAGGGGATCAATATTTAATTTTCCTTCTAAAAATTATTTAGTTCCAGAACCATATGGAAATGTACTTATTATTACGCCATGGAATTATCCCTTTCAGTTGTCTTTAACACCATTAATTGGCGCTATAGCTGCAGGAAATTCAGTAATAATTAAACCATCAGAGCTAGCTCCTAAAACATCGTCTGTTTTAAAAGAGTTAATTGAATCTGTTTTTCCAAAAAACCTTGCCTGTGTAATAGAAGGAGATGCTACAGTTGCAAAATATTTGTTAGATAAAAAATGGGATTATATATTTTTTACAGGAAGTACCAGAATTGGTAAGATAATTGCCGAGAAGGCTGCAAAAAACTTAACTCCAATTACACTAGAACTTGGAGGAAAAAGTCCTTGTATTGTTGACAGTGGAGTAGATATAGATAAAGTAGCTAAGAGGATTGTTTCAGGTAAATTTGTAAATTGTGGCCAAACTTGTATTGCACCAGATTATATTGTAGTGAACAATCATGTTAAAGATGAGTTGATTTCAATGTTAAAGAAAAATATAATTTCAACTTTTGGTAGTTCATCGATAAAATCTGAAAGCTATGGAAGAATTATTAATAAAAATAATTTAGAAAGGTTAAAAAAGACTTTTCAAAATCATAATATTGAATTTGGTGGTAAAGTTAATGAAGAGAAACTTTTTGTTGAGCCAACTTTAATTATTGATCCAGACTTGAACTCTGAAATAATGCGTGATGAAATATTTGGACCAATTTTACCTATTTTATCGTATGAAAATGAAAATGAAATTCAAATAATTATTGAAAAAAATCCTTCCCCGCTTGCATTCTATATATTTTCAAAAAATCAAAAGTTTATTGATAAACTAGTTCAAAATAACAAGTTTGGAGGTTGTGTTGTAAATGATACGTTAATCCATTATGTGAACCCTAATTTACCTTTTGGAGGTATTGGACCAAGTGGAATGGGTGCCTATAGAGGTAAGTTCTCTTTTGATACATTTACTCATTATAAACCTGTTTTAGAGAAAAAGTCAATGATAGATATTCCATTTAGATATGGCCCCTACCCTAATTCATTTAGCTTTATTAAAAAGATACTAGAGAAGCTTTAGTATGGAAAAGAGTGTAACTGATGCAATTAATTTTAGAAGATCTGTAAGAAAGTTTGATCCTAATAAAGAAATTGATTCTGAAATTGTAAAAAAATGTCTTAAAAATGGAGTGCTGGCTCCAACAAGTAGTAACCTACAATTATGGGAATTCTTCCATATAACAGACAAAGATTTAATGAGAAGAGTATCCAGAGTCTGTTTTAGTCAACCTGCTGCTTCTACTGCTAAACAAATAGTAATAGTTGTTGCTAGAAAAGATTTATGGAGAAAAAGAGCCACTCAGAATATTGATTTTTTTAATTTAAGAAAAGATAGACTTACTAAAAAGCAGTATGATTTAACTCAAAAATATTATAAGAAAGCAGTACCATTTGTTTACAATGACTTTATAGGTTTTTTTAGCTACCTTAAATATCTATTAGCTAATTTCCTTGGAATTTTTAGAGTGATGTATAGACAACTTAGAAATTCTGACACAAGAATTGTTGCTCATAAAAGCGCTGCGCTAGCCTCTCAAAATTTTATGATTAGTATGGCTGCACAGGAATATGATACTTGCCCAATGGAGGGATTTGATTCACTAAGATTAAAAAATCTTTTAGGGTTACATAAAAAATCTGAAATTAATATGGTAATTGGATGTGGAATTAGATTACAGGAAGGAGTTTACGGAGATAGATTTAGGATCCCATTTGATCAAGTATATACAAAAAAATAAGTTATTTATTTGATTCATCAATTGAAGATCTTAACCAATTTTTAAAGTTTTCCTGTGACACATATTGAATTGGTTCAGTTAATATTCTTCCTGAAGGAGTCATTGCAACATAATATGGTTGTGAAGCATTATTAAAATTAATTTGTTGAAAGAGAGACCATCTTCTTCCTACATTATTTATGTACTGAATATTTCCTGTTTTATTTAAATACTTGAACTCATCTTTGGGTGAAAGTTGGGACCTATCATCAACGTACAATGATATTATTACAAATTCAGAATCTAACATATTAAAAATTTCTGGCTTTGACCATACATTTTCTTCCATTCTTCTACAATTAGCACATGCCCAACCTGTAAAATCGAGAAGTATAATCTTATCTTTCTCAATAGCATATTCTTTACCACTCTGAAAGTCTTTAAAACAATTAAGTCCTAGAGGACAATCATTTTTATTATAAACTGAATAAAATTCTGGAGGCAGAATTCCACTAAGCAGTCGAACATTTTTACTCTCAAATAAACCAGTTATAAGATATATTGAAAAAATAAGAAATAACCAGCCTGAAAAGCTCTTATAGTTAAATTTAAACTTACCAAAATAAGATCCAAATAAGTAAAATGACATTATGAGAAAAATAATCACCCATATAATTATAAATATCTCCCTTTTTAATATACCCCAGCCTTCAACAAGATCAGCATTAGACAAAAATTTAAAAGCTAAAGCTAGTTCAATAAAACCCAATGAAACTTTTAATTTTTTGAGCCATATCCCTGATCTAGGTATTAAAGACAAATATCTGGGGTAGAACGCCAAAAAAGTAAAAGGCAGAGCCAAGGCAAAACCAAAGCCTAACATTCCATATGAAAGCTGGGTTGCGCCCGATTCAGCAGAAGAAAGAGAACCAGCAAGCAATGAACCTAATATTGGACCTGTACAAGAAAAAGACACAAGTGCTAGTGTTAATGACATAAAAAATATCCCAATAATTCCACCTTTTTCAGATTTTTTTTCTGAGCTAGAAATCAAACTATTAGGGATTACTATTTCAAAGTAACCAAAAAACGATATTGCAAATAAAACAAAGACTATAAAGAAAGTTACATTTACATAGACATTAGTTGAAATAGTGTTTAGAATATTTGGGTTTAGGCTATCAAATAAGTGAAATGGTACACTCAGTAATAAGTATATTAAAACTATAAATATTCCATACATAGATGCAGAAGTTGCGCTGCTATATTTAAGCTTTGTTTGATCAATAAAGTAGGAAACCGTTAATGGTATCATTGGAAAAATACATGGAGTCAAAAGAGCTAGGAAACCAGCCAGCAAACCAAAAATAAAAATTTCGAAATAATTTGAAGACTGGACAATATCAACAGTATTGTAGCTTGATTTATCCAAATCTAGCTCGAGATTATTATACTTTTTGATATCATTTAAAGTAACATTGTCATCAAATTGAATTTTTTTTGTATTATCTAAGACAATATTGAATGTTTGATTTCTAAAAATACACAACTCATCATCACATGAAGAATAGTCAACTTCAATTTTTATTTGATTAAGATCACTATTTAGAAGGTTTATTGTTTGACTAAATGTAGCTTCTTTTTCAAAATAGAACAAGTCCATGTTGAATACATTGTCATATCCTACTGTGTAGGGATTTTCATTAAAGATTTTATCAGCTTCGTAGTCTAGGTTTTTATTTATGTAGTTAAAACTTGTTGAGACTGAACCCTCTTCTGGTGAAAATTGAGAATAAAGTTTCCAACCATCTATAATTTTTGCATCAAAAGTGATTTCATACCTATCATTAGAAAGCTTCTCAACTTCATATGACCATTTAACAGGTTCTTGTTCCTGAGAATTAAGTGAAAAAACTGAAAGTAAAGCAAAAAATATGTTTTTAATCATTCTTTGAAATTATAAGATCATTTTTATTTTTAGTCAATTTATATTTAATTGATTTAATATATTTTCCAGAATCAGATGTAAATAGCTTGACGACCTCCTTGTAATCAAAACCATAGTCTGAAAATAAGCTATGGATATAGAATTCCAATGGGTATAACTTAGTAAGATCAGAGATTTTTACTCTTTCATTAAAATCCTCATTTAAAAAAATCTTAGCTTTTATATCTTTAATTACTTTATCTACAAATATCTTGGCAGAGTTTAAGTTATTAAAAGTTGTCTTAAACTTTAACATAACATTATCATCAAATTCCTGAAGTTTCGGAATTACAGAATTTCTAATTGTGTTTCTTAAGTAATCATTTTGGAAATTTGATGAGTCTTCCCTGAAGAGTATGTTATTATTAATTGCATATTTGCTTATTTCATTTTTTGTGATATCAAGCAACGGTCTAAATAACTTATCTGTTTTCTCAGGAATACCAATCAGTCCTGTTAAGCCTGTTCCTCTCATTGAATTAATTAAGTATGTTTCAATTTGATCATTTAGCTGATGAGCTGTAACGATAAAATCAAAACCATATAAAGCTTTTAAATTAAAGAACCATTCATATCTGAGTCTTCTAGCACCCTCTTGAATACCTATTTTATTAAGTTTACAATACTGAGCAGTATTAAAAATTGTACTAAAATATTTTTGATCATTATCTTTAGACCAATTAGAAACAAATATTTCATCCAAATCACTTTCCTCTGACCTAAGTTTAAAATTACAATGAGCAATAGAAAAATCTAATCTACTTTTTTTAAATAAATTTACTAAAACCATACTATCAACACCACCACTTACAGCAATTAAAAACTTAGAATGTTTTAATGACTGTAGCTTTTCATTAAAAACTTTTTCAATATTATTTTCCACACGGTAAAAATAAATAAACTTTGACCAAATAAGTGTTGAATTTTATTAATGGTTATAATTTTTTTTCTGAACTTGTAAGATATATTTTGCTATTTTGAAAAACTCTTCAAATGTAAATTTATCGATTGGAGTTGCAATACTTCCTATAATTTTTTTAGTGTTACTTCTAAGTATAAACGTATTTATTTACGGTGATGACTCTTTAAATGGTACTAATCAGTTTATTTTAATTTTATCAGGTTTATTTGGATCTACAATTGGCTTTGCAAATAAAGTTTCTTACAAGAAGATCTTAACAAGTATATCCAATAGTGTGAAATCAGTAACTGGTGCACTATTAATACTTTTATTCGTTGGTGCACTAGCTGGCACATGGATGATTAGCGGTATTATTCCTGCTATGGTTTATTACGGATTAAAAATATTAGATCCCAATATTTTTCTTCCGGCTTGTATAATAATATGTTCTATAATTTCAGTAGCAACTGGTAGTAGTTGGACAACATCTGCAACAGTAGGTATTGCACTAGTTGGGATTGGCAAAGCACTTGGGATTCCTGCAGGCATGGTTGGAGGCGCTGTTATAGCTGGTGCATATTTTGGGGATAAACTTTCACCCTTAAGTGATACAACAAACCTTGCAGCCGCTGTTACAAAGGTTGATCTTTTTAAGCATATAAAGTATTTAACATATACAACGATACCTAGTATTTCTATTACATTAATTGTCTTTATTATTCTTGGATTTCTTCAGGTTTCAGACGGAATAACAGACAATACAGATTTGTTAAATGCAATTTCAGAGAAATTTAATATTTCATTAATTCTATTTATAGTTCCTTTACTAGTTTTAATTATGATTATTAAAAAAACTCCACCATTAATAGCACTTGTAGTTGGAACACTTTCAGGAGCATTATTCTCTTTGATTTTTCAGCCTCAAATAATTAGTGAATTATCAAGTGGACTAAATTCAAGAATTGTTGATTCATATATAGTAATAATGAATACAATAACTGGAGAAGTTAGTATTGAAACAAATAATGAAATTCTTGATGATTTATTTTCTACTGGTGGAATGCTTGGAATGATGAATACCATCTTCTTAGTAATTGGCACAATGGTCTTTGGAGGTGTAATGGATGCTATTGGAGCTCTTAAAACCATCAGTCAAGCATTATTAAAATGGGCAGACAATACTTTTAAATTATTTGCAAGTACTGTTGCCTCATGTTTAGCTCTTAATGTAAGTGCCTCAGATCAGTATTTATCAATTGTTGTATCTGGTAAGATGTTTGAAAAAGCATTTGAAGATAAGGGTCTAGCTCCAGAAAATCTTAGTAGGACTCTTGAAGATTCTGCAACCGTTACTTCAGCATTAATTCCATGGAACTCCTGTGGAGCTTACCATTCATCTGTTCTTGGTGTAAGTGTAGGTGAATACTTTATTTATGCCATTTTTAATTGGATTAGTCCCTTTATGACTTTGTTATACGCAGCTCTAAGAATAAAAATTAGGACTTTAGGAATCAAAAATCAATAATATAGACTCATATTCGTATTTTTGTATAATACTATAAACCTATGAATAGCAAGAAAACAGCTAGATTAAACAAATTTAAAATTGTACTCGGCTATACACTTCTATTCATATCTGTTATTCTTTTTACCTCTTTCATTTCTTACATGTTTAGCTGGAGAGTCGATCAAAGCAATGTTAGCAGCTTATTAGATAGGGATATTCAAGTAGAGAATATATTAGGTAAGATAGGTGCATTTATAAGCCATTTTTTTATTTTTAAATTATTTGGTATAGGAAGTTTCATTATTCCCGTAATACTTTTTATTTCATCTTACTTTCTTCTTTTTAATAAGAAAATTTTACTGTTAATTACCAATATAAATTGGTTGTTAGTTCTCATGATATGGACGATCATTTTCTCAGGTTATATGAGCAATTTCTATCCAATACAGACTGGTGTAGTAGGTTTTGAAATTAACACTTTACTTGAAACATATATAGGGACAACTGGAATCGTTATACTTTTATCCTTCATTCTGATTACATCTATCGGTTTATTATGGAATCTAACCCCTAATTCATTTGTTTTATTAATCAATAAAATTAAATTTTCAAAAAAAAATGAGACTAAAATCATTGACAATTCAGAGGAAGCTGGATATACATCGGCTGATCACAAAATTTTAAACAAAGATTTAGAAGAATCTGAGGCAAAAGTTGAATCAATTGAATTAGGTAATGGTTCAGATGAGATATCAATGGAAGTTGAGAAAATTAATTTTGAAGAGAAAAGTACAGATCATGTAAATTTTGGAAAAGTAAATTTAAAAAAATTCGATCCAACTCTAGATTTAAGTAATTTTAAAAATCCAAGTATTGACCTACTTAAAGACTATGGTGATGACAAGATAGAGATCAATCAAGAAGAATTAGACACTAATAAAAATAAGATTGTTGAAACTTTAAAAAATTATAATATTGGGATCAAACAAATTAAAGCAACAATAGGTCCAACTGTTACATTATATGAAATAATTCCTGACGCTGGAGTTAGGATTTCCAAAATTAAAAATCTTGAGGACGATATTGCATTATCACTTTCTGCATTGGGAATAAGAATAATAGCGCCAATACCTGGAAAAGGAACTATTGGTATTGAGGTTCCAAATAAGAAGAAGTCAATAGTGTCAATGAAGTCATTGTTATCATCAAAAAAATATATCGAAACTGATATGGAGCTCCCTGTAGCATTAGGTAAGACTATAAGTAATGAAACATTCATTGTCGATCTTACCAAAATGCCCCATCTACTTATGGCAGGTGCAACTGGACAAGGTAAATCAGTAGGAATAAATGCTGTTTTGACTTCAATTCTTTACAAGAAGCACCCAGCTGAAGTCAAATTTGTGCTTGTCGATCCCAAGAAAATAGAACTATCAATTTATAATAAGATAGAGAGACACTATTTAGCTAAACTTCCTGAATCCGAAGATGCAATTATTATTGATAATGATAAAGTAATTAATACACTTAATTCATTGTGCAGAGAGATGGACAAAAGATATGAGCTTCTTAAAGATGCAATGACAAGAAATATAAAAGAATATAATGCAAAGTTTATATCGAGAAAATTAAATCCTGAAAGCGGCCACATGTTTCTACCTTACATAATTTTGGTTATTGATGAATTTGCTGATTTAATTATGACAGCAGGTAAAGAAGTTGAGACTCCTTTGGCTAGACTTGCTCAACTTTCAAGAGCAGTTGGTATTCATTTAATAATTGCCACACAAAGACCGTCTGTAAATGTCATTACTGGTTTAATTAAAGCTAATTTTCCAGCAAGAGTTGCATTCAGAGTTACTTCAAAAATTGACTCAAGAACAATATTAGATACTGGTGGTGCAGAACAGTTAATTGGTAGAGGGGATTTACTATATTCTCAGTCAAATGACTTAACCAGAATTCAATGTGGTTTTATAGATACTCCTGAAGTTGAAAAATTGTCTGATTTCATTGGGTCACAGACTGGCTACTCTACAGCATATATATTACCTGAGTTTTCAAAAGAAGACAACAATGTGGCTTCAGATATATCTCTTGAAGATAGGGATTCAATGTTTAATGAAGCAGCGAGAGTAATTGTAACAAATCAGCAAGGATCTGCCTCACTACTTCAAAGGAAGTTAAAGTTAGGATATAACAGAGCTGGAAGATTGATTGATCAAATGGAAGATGCAGGAATTGTAGGTCCTTTTGAAGGAAGTAAGCCAAGACAAGTTCTAATTTCAGATTTAAATTCACTTGAAAATATCCTGAATGAAAAATAAAATTTTCATTTCAATTTTATTTGTCTTATGTATTAATAATACCTCGGGGCAACAGTCTGCTCTTGAAGTTTTTCAAGAAGCAAGTAAAAATATATTATCAAAGAAAAACATCTATTATAAATTTACTATCAAATCCACCGAAGAAAACGGTATTTTTCCTTTAGATGGTGAATTGTATTTATCTGGAAATAAACATTTTATTAACTCTCAAAAAATTGATCAAATAAATGATGGGACTGATGTATTTACAATAATCCATGAAAATAAAGAGGTTATAGTTAGTACTTCTGAAACCATGAACTTTTTTGTAAATTTTACACCTAATCAAATCTTAAATTATTTTATGCAAGGTTTTAAACTTGAAGTTGAGGAGAATACTTCAGATTATTACATTATAACTGCAAGAAATAATGAAGAAGAAGATATAATCTATAATATTACTTTAGATTCATCAGATTTATCTATAAATAGTGTTGAATTAATTAAAAACAATAAAATAATTTATAGCTTTTTAACATTAACTTATGAATATAATTTAAAGATATCTCCCTCTTTATTTAAATTTGAAAAAAATGATTATGATCAATATTTAATTGTTAATCAAAATTGAAAATACTCGACAAATACATATTAAAATTTTATTTGACAAGATTCGTCGCTGTATTTGCTATCTGTTTTTTAATCTTTATAATTCAAACATTTTGGCTATATATAGATGAATTGGCTGGTAAAGGCTTAGATATTTTTACTATTGGTAAGTTCTTTGTCTATTTTTCACCAAAACTTGTTCCTCTTGTACTACCATTATCAATTTTATTAGCCTCTCTAACAACATATGGGACGCTTTCAGAAAATTATGAGTTCATAGCCATGAAGTCTAACGGCATATCAATAATAAGAAGTATGGTTGCGCTTTTAATATTCCATATTTTTCTTGGTATTGGTTCATTCTATTTCTCAAACCATGTTGTTACTTTTGGAGAACTTAAGTCATACAACTTGAGAAAAAATTTAGCAAAGCTAAAACCAACCTTAAGTATTCGAGAAGGTATTTTTAATGATATTGGAGATTTAAATATTAAAGTTGCAAGAAAATTTGGAGATAATGAGCAATACCTTGAAGACATAATTCTTCATAGTGTATCAGAAGATGAGGTGAATAGAATAGTAATTAAAGCAGAGAGTGGAGAGGTTCAAAACGAAAGTGATCAATATCTAAAACTAATTCTTAAAAATGGAAATAGATATGAGGATATAATTCCAACTAACTCATCTGAAAAACAAAATTATCCATTCAGTAAGGCTTCATTTGAAGAATATATTTTAAATATTGATATTTCAGACTTTAATAATGTTGATTTAAACGAGGAGAGCTATAAATCAACATACAAAATGCAAAAAATCAATCAATTAAAAAGAAGCTCTGATACATTAGAAAATAAATTTGAATATGATAAATATATTTTTGGACAGAGCTTCATAACTGGACATACTATTAGGAAATTACCCAATATAAAAGCAAATGAGATTGAAGCATTAGAAAAAGATTTGAGCGAATCCTTTATTTATTTATTGGATAATCCAGAAGATGATCAGATAAGTGGTGTTCTTACAATGGCAAATGAAGAGTTAGATATATATCTAAGACAGTTAACGAACAAAAAGAAAACATTCTTTTTACAACAAAAACTTATTAATCTTCATAAATTAACGATAAACGAAAGGTATTCAATAATTTTTGCCTGTATTTTTCTTTTTTTAATTGGAGCTTCTTTAGGTGCAATAATAAGAAAGGGAGGAATAGGGTTACCTCTGGTCTTATCTATAATCATATTCTTGACATATCATTATATAGGAGTATTTGGAAAAAATGCAGCAGAAGATAATACTATCAGTCCATTTTTAGGAAGCTGGATATCAACATTTATTATTGCTCCTTTTGCAATTTATTTAACTAAAGTAGTATCAACTGATAGAGGCTTTACTTTTTCGATATATGATTACCTAATTGAAATTTTTAATAAAATAAGATTTAAAAAATGAGTTCGATAAAATTGGATAGTATAGAGGACGCAATAGATGCGATTAAAAAAGGAGAAATTATAATTGTTGTTGATGATGAAAATAGAGAAAATGAGGGAGACTTTATTGCAGCTGCTGAGAAAATTGATTCGGCTAAAATCAATTTTATGGCTAAAAATGGAAGAGGTTTAATTTGTGTGCCTATGTCTGAAAATTTATGTTCAAGACTAAAACTTGAGAAAATGGTTCCAGACAATACGGATCCACTTGAAACAGCATTTACAGTTTCAGTTGACTTAAAAGGTAATGGAGTAACATCTGGTATATCAGCCTCAGATAGAGCAAAAACTGTAATTGCCTTGGTAAATAATAATACAAAACCTCAAGATCTCCAAAGACCTGGACATGTCTTCCCTTTAATTGCCAAGGATGGAGGTGTATTAAGAAGAACTGGACATACAGAAGCTGCTATTGATTTTGCAAGATTAGCTGGTTTTAAATCAGCTGGTGTAATAGTTGAAATAATGAATGATGATGGATCAATGTCAAGATTACCAGAATTGATTAAAGTTGCTAAAAAATTTAATTTAAAGATAGTTTCAATAGAAGACTTGGTCGCTTATAGAATGGAAAATGATAGTCTAATTAATAAAATAATTGACAAAAAGATAAATATACACTTCGGAGAATTTAGATTAAGAGCATATAAACAAACAAACAATAATCAAGTGCATATTGCTCTTTCAAAAGGTAAATGGGATTTAAATGAGACAATATTAACAAGAATAAATTCATCGGTTATCAATAATGACATAACTAGAATATTAACAGGCACAAATGAAACTAGTTATGATAAGGTTTTTGAAATGATTATAAAAGAGGGAAAAGGTGCTGTTATATTCATTAATCAAAATCAATCGTCAGAAATAATAATTAAAAAACTTCATTCTCTGGGTAAAAAAACAGATAACTCTAAAGTTGATTTCAAAGATTTTGGAATTGGAGCACAAATACTTCATGACATTGGTATATCTAGTATTAATTTATTAAGTAATTCGGAAAAGAAACATCGTGTTGGCTTATCTGGTTATGGGTTAATAATAAAAAAACATACTAAGTATTAAATGTATCCATCCAAAGCTTTACTGCCATATATGAAACCATAATAAGAAGAGTATATCTAATTACTTTATCTCCTTTTTTTACGGACCATCTACTTGAAAGCCATGCACCAACAATTGATCCAAGAACCATCCAAAAACCAACCATCCAGAGTATTTTTCCATCTAATGCAAATATTATAACTGCAGCAATTGAATATATGAATACTGAAAATGCTTTAACTGAGTTTGTCCTAAGTAGGTTCATTCTATTAACTTGAGTTAAAAGAAGCATGATAACTATCCCAACTCCTGCTTGAAGAAATCCACCATATAAACCAACAAAAAAGAAACCAATCAAACCAGCTATCAAATACTTTCCAGTTAATCTCTCTGGTAATTCTAAAGAAGCTATTGACTTAGACCTAAATACTATTATCAAACCAACGCTTATCATTATTATAGCAAGGAATCTTTTAAAGGTATCTCCATCAATATCAATTGCAATTCTAGCACCAATTATTGCACCAAAAGTTGCTATAATTCCAAAATACAATCCCCAAGGATGAGTTATTATACCTTTACTTCTATAACCATAACTGGCAACCAAAGCTGCAGTAATAACCATAAGTCTATTAGTACCATTTGCTGTTGCCTCGTCAAGACCAAGGAAAAGTATTAATACTGGCAGAGTTACAAGAGAACCTCCTCCTGCTAAAGTGTTGACTACACCAGCAAAAAGCCCTATACTTACTAAAATTAAAATAGAATTTATATCAAGAATCATATGATTTAAGTAAGATAAATAATTTTTGATTTAACCGACTAAAATTTTATTTTTTTGTTTGTAAAATCCTGTATATTTGCATCAGTTTTGGAGAAATGGCAGAGTGGTCGAATGCGGCAGTCTTGAAAACT
>TARA_B100001057_G_scaffold64064_2_pt1 | contig 16326 bp, 16 predicted proteins | sample TARA_B100001057 | Tara Oceans TARA_B100001057 (sample SAMEA2621839) | marine metagenome | biome: marine biome (ENVO:00000447); feature: surface water layer (ENVO:00002042); material: "saline water (ENVO:00002010), including plankton (ENVO:xxxxxxxx)" | depth 5 m
GCACAATTAATGGTACTGATGTAAACATTACATCAGATTTAAATGTTACAGGTAATATTGTTGCTAATAGTGTTACGGCTGATATTAATTTTGATGACTTTACATCTACAAATGCTACAATATCAAACGTTATTACAGCAACAAATGGTATTGCTAGTTTAGGTTATTTAACAACATCAGGTTACGCAACCGTAGGTTCTACATTAACAGTCACAGGCCAAACAAATCTAAACGGAAGTGTTAGAATTGGTGATGCTGATTCAGATGGTGTTGAATTTGTAGCAGACATTACTAGTGCTTTAAGACCAAATGCAGATGGCAGTTTTGATATAGGTTCTACATCAAATAGATGGAGACAACTATTTGTAGATCAAATTACTGTAACAGGCACAGCAACAGCATGTGCTAACATTGGCGGAAGATTCAGAATTGAAAATACTGAAGCCGCAACAGGGTATAATGATTTTACAACATCATTTAGAACAGACGGCGGTGCTGTAGTAAGAGGTGCCTTATATGTAAATAGTGCGGGTAACTTTAATGGTGCTGTTACAGGAACTTCATTCACAGACGGAACACTAACTATATCAGGTGGTGACATTCAAAGCGGTACTGGTGCTGACTTCTCAGGTAGAGTAGATGTAGGACAATTAGTATCATCAGGTGCCGTATCAGGTACAGATGCTTCGTTCACAGGTGCTGTTGACCTTGGTGACTCCAGCAGTGATACTCTTACAGTAAATGCTAGAGTTGATTCTGACATAGTGCCAAGCACAAATAATGCTAGAGATTTAGGTTCTAGTTCACTGAAGTGGAATGATGTTTACGCAACAACATTTCAAGGCACAGCAACATCGGCCCAATATGCGGATATGGCTGAGATATATTCCTCAGACAAAGAGTATGAGTCAGGAACTGTAGTTAAGTTAGGCGGCGAGAAAGAAGTTACAGAAACTAACAGTTTCAATGATCCAGAAGTATTTGGAGTAGTTTCTACTAATCCAGCATACTTAATGAACAGTGAAGCAGAAGGTGTAGCAGTAGCATTAGCAGGTAGGGTTCCATGTAAGGTTGAAGGTAGAATAAAGAAAGGCGAAAGACTAGTAAGTGGTAGTAAGCCTGGCTTTGCTAAAGCATTAGGTGATAATGAATACGACATGAGAAGTGTTATTGGAAGAGCATTAGTTAGAAAAGATACCTTTGATGATGACGTAATTGAAGTTGTTGTAGGCGTCAAATAATTCTTTAAATCCTTTAATCAAGTCATAACTAATAGTATGAAAGGAGATTATTGGTTATATTTCAATCAAGTACTAGACCCCAGTTGGTGCGATTACATTATTGAATATTGTACCGAAAACTATCAACCCAAAGATGCTGTAATAGGCTTTGAAGATGCCAAACACGATGACTCATACCGCAAAAGCGAAATACGTTGGTTAGATGTCAAAAAAGAAAAAGTCATAGTTGATGAAATATGGCATTACGCAAATCAAGTTAATCGAGATTCTTTTGATTTAGACTTAAGATATGTAAACGAAATTCAATTTACAAAATATGTAGGCAATCCAGACGCACCCGGAAAATATGATTGGCATCATGATGTCGATTGGGCAGAGAATAGAGCCTTTCACAGAAAACTAAGTGTTGTATTTCAACTAACTGACAAAAACAAATACGAAGGTGGCGATTTTGAATTTGATCCAACACTACCCACACTACCACCTGAAGCATTACAGAAAGGCTCAGTAATTGTATTTCCTAGTTTTCACAGACATAGAGTAACACCAGTAACCAGCGGAATACGACATAGTTTAGTAACATGGGTCGAAGGACCACATTGGCGATGAAACATTATTACATTAATTTAGAAAATAGAACAGACAGAAATCAAAATATGATTGACCTGTTTGCTAAATTAAATATTACTGATTACGAAAGAGTAAATGCTGTAGATGGTAAACTTGTTGATTATGAAAAAGTTTTAAGCAATAAGATGAAAGTTTGCGAACGTTGGTTAGATCCATTAGAAGATAGACCATTAACTCCAGGCGAAGTTGGATGCATACTTAGTCATATTACTGTATGGAGCAAAATAGTAACAAGTGGACAACCAGCAATAGTATTAGAAGACGATTTATACCACAGTTCAGACAAATACAACATTGCTCAAATTAGTGAACGACTAGATGAGTTTGATTTAGTTTATTTGTCGAAGTATAATATGGACAAAAATGCTCAAGGTTTTGATGATGTATTTGAAATACCTGGATATTGCTATTGGACATCAGCATACGCATTAAGTGTCGAAGGCGCAGGCAGGCTGTTACATAAAGCGGCAGTACAAAATTTAATACCAGCAGATGAATATTTGCCTATGATGTTAGGAACAAGTCCACTAGCAAAAGACTATCCAGAATTTAATGAACTACCTAAACTAAGAGGACTAGCATATAAAGAAAATATTTTTGGTCAACATAGTAGAAATACTGAAATAGGTAAAACAGATACAGAAAACAATCTAAGATTCAAAGACTACAAAAATTTTAAATTACTAACAGTAGCAACAGAAAGTAAGAAAGCAGAAGATTTAATTAGAAGTTGTAAAGAAAAAGAACTTGATTTAGAAATGTTAGGCGTAGGTGAAAAATGGCAAGGTGGTGTTATGGCAGATGGTCCAGGCGGCGGACATAAAGTACATTATCTTAGAAGTAGATTGCGTAACGTAGATGATTTAGATATTGTAATGTTTGTTGATGGATATGATGTAATTATAAATGATAGTCAGCAAGAATTAATAAACAGATTTAGACAGTTTGGAGCAGACGTAGTGTTTGGAGCAGAGCCTTTACTTTGGCCTGATACAAGTATAGCAGATAAATTTCCACAAGTACATACAAGAAATAGATTTTTGAACAGTGGTATGTTTATAGGAAGAGCAAAAGTTATCAAAGAAATGTTACGAACAGACATTAAAAAAGCCGATGACGATCAATTATATTATCAAAACTTATTTTTAAGTGGCAATTGGAATATTAAATTAGACGTAGAAAATTATTTGTTCCAATGTGTAAGTGCTACAGCAAATGCTTTAAGTGTTAGCGATAATAATCAAATTTACAATTCCGAGACAGGCTGTTATAGTTGCGTGTTACATGGCAACGGTGGACCCGAAGATAAAGCCACATACAAAAAATTAGTAAATCATGTTTTAAATAAAGGTTCTGTAATACAAATTAATTTTGCTAGATATAATAAAATATGGACAGTAGCAGATGACATACTAGCATGTGAATATTTAACTCCGCAAATGTGCGATGATATCATAGGAGCATGTGACGAGGCAGGTGGTTGGGAGCCACGTCCTGATGATGCCTATCCGGCACAAGAAATTAGGATCAATACTTTATGCCCTAATCTATATAAAGAAATGGAAAACAATCTTGTTAAAAAGATATGGCCACAGTTAGAAGCATATTGGCCTCCTATGACCATGTACGGTATTAGAGATTACTTTGCGATGCGTTATAGTTTAGATACTCAAACATCTTTACGTTTACACAACGATGCCAGTATGGTAAGTGGAAGTGTAAAATTAAATGATGACTACTTAGGAGCAGAATTAACATTTCCAAGGCAACATTATACAAACAGACATGTTGCTAGAGGCTTGATGTTATTATGGCCTGGTCAAGTTACTCACCCTCATGTGTGCGAAGAGTTAGAAGAAGGCGTTAAGTACAGTTTGACCCTGTGGACAAAAAGGTTTACTCAAGACACATAATCTATACTTTTTGATAAATACTTACGAAGAGAGCACTAAGTTGTGCTAAATTAGTAGGAGATTTAATATGGCATTATCATCAATGACAAGCAGGTCCGCAGGAGACAGCATTACTGCTTCTGACTGGGACGTTGTAAGAAACAATATTGTATTAATTACAGGCACAGCAGAAGACAGTACTCAAGAAGGATGGGGACAAAGTTGGTCAGTCTATAACCCTTCCGCAGGAGCAACAATTACTGACACGAACACAAATGATATCATTAATGCGGCACAGGATATTGCTGTATATACTGGCGCCACTAACGCCATTTCTGATGTTAGTAACGCGGCAACTATTCAAGATACAGATTTGAATAATACACAAACAACTATAACAAATGGATATAATGCTAGAACAAGTGCGGCAAGTTCATATCTATCACAAGAATCAAAGAATACAAGTACTAGAACATCATCATGGAGTACCACAGTTACTCATGATGTCAGTATAGCATTCTCAAGTGAAGCACACAGAAACTCCTATTTCAATGCTGGAGGTTCTATTTACTTTACAGCAAGTAGAAGTGGTGGATCAAGTACGGACCAGAACACAGACTGGACTAATATGTTAAGTGCTATTGGCACAGTTAAAATGAACTTTACTCAAGTAACAGCAAGTTCAGGTTCAACTACAAGTTTAGGAATGTATGATTTGACTACTTCATATCAAACAATATTTGAAAAAGCAGGTTCTGGATCATACTCAACTAACTATTATAAAATACAAGCACAGGCTCCAAATGCCTCAAGTATTAGATTCTTAATCACATTTGGTGACTCACATACAGGTAGAGGATACTTTGATAGTGTTGACGGAACATTGTCAAGTGTAGTAGGAAACTTTAGACCTAATAGCGGTACATTGCCAAATGGTAATAATGTTACTGTATCAACTCCAACTTATTCAACAAATTCAGACTTATAATATATCTGAAATAGTAAGTTTTTAGGTTTAAAACGCATAAATAGTAGTATAAACTACACACAGGACTTACATGAGCGAGAGACTTACTAAAGCATTAGAGTTTGCAAATTACAGATTAACACTTAACAATCAGATCCAATCCTTACGGGCAAAAATACAAACAAAATTAATTCACAGTATTAGTGGTGGAACGTTTACCATTAGCAGAGAATTAATTACATTCGTAGAATCCCTTATACGTCAAGAGTATGATGATGGCGTAGTACTAATTGACAATTTTCAAAACCCTATTTTAATTGAAGACTTACAAAGTTTTCTTGAAGATATCACTAGTAAGTATTTTGAAGTAACAAACGATTACCATACTGAATTCGTCAAGTTAAGAAAGGCTCGTAAAGTCCATAAACTTTTGGACATAGAGCAGGATGAATAACGGATTAATATTTTTTGCTCATAACAATCCAGAAATAGATTATTTAAAACTTGCCTGTGTATCTAGTTCAATGGCTAGATATAATTTAGGCCTAGAAAACATAACCGTTGTGACTGATTCTAATTCTTTAGAGTACACTTCTAAAATTATAAATGTAGACAAATACATTCCTAATATTATATTAACAGACAAAGACCAGGAATTCAAAAGAAGAAATTTTAGAAACTATCGTGATACAAATCATACAGTTAAAAGTTTATCATTCTATAATGCTAACAGATGTGACGCATTTGATATTACACCATATGATGAAACAATAGTATTAGATGTAGATTATTTAATACTCAGTGATGCCTTAAATAATTGTTGGGGGCATAAGAATGAATTAATGCTCCATCATGATATACAAGACATACAATTTAAAAGAGATAACACTTGGAGACGTGTAGATGATACAGGTATAACTATGTATTGGGCAACGGTTTGCTACTTTCAAAAAACTGCTTACACACAAAGTTTCTTTGACATTGTAAAACATGTAAAAGAAAATTGGGCATTTTATAAAGAGTTATATAATTTGCCAGGAACATTATACAGAAATGATTATAGTTTTAGTGTGGCCGCACATGTCATGAATGGCTTTCAGAGCGAAGCACAAGAGCAACTACCAATAGAAAAAATGTATAAGACATTTGATTGGGACGACATCCACAGCATAAATGATGTTAACGATATAACTTTGTTTATAGAAAAAGCAAGAACAAATGCTGACTTTCATTTGTGTAGGTGGAAAGATGTTGATTTACATATAATGAACAAGTGGGCATTACAAAGACATGCGGATACTTTACTGGAGATGTACTATGAGTAGAGGTTATATTGTTATTGCTCAAAACTCTGGTGAAACAGATTATCTTAAAATGGCATACGCATTAGCATTAAGTTTAAAAGCAACACAAAGTACTGTAAGCAATTTAACAGTATGTGTAGACAAGAACACAAAAGTCCCAAAAAAGTATTTAGAAGTATTTGATCATGTAGTTGAAATACCATGGAACGATGATGCTGAAGCATCTGATTGGAAAATAGATAACAAATGGAAATACTACTATATGTCACCATATGATGAAACTGTAATACTTGATACTGATATGGTATTTCCGGGAGACGTAAGTCATTGGTGGGATATTCTCAGCGAAAAAGATATATGGGCATGTACAAATGTTAAAACATTTAGAGGAGAAAATGCTGTAGATCATAACATGTACTACAGAGAATATTTTATAAAAAACAACTTGCCTAATGTTTATACTGCTTTCTTTTATTTTAAAAAGTCAGAGTTGGCAACAGAGTTTTTTAAATTAGTAGAAATTATATTTCAAAACTGGCAAAGATTCTTTTTCAAATATATGCCAAATGGCAAACCAGAAAAGTTAAGTGCTGATGTAGTTTATGCTCTAGCAATACAGTTATTAGGTATAGAGCAAGAAAGTACTGTAGATCAACTTACAGAAGTACCTACATTTACTCACATGAAAAGTTTTATACAAGATGTACCCAGTGGATCTTTTTTAGATGAAAAGTGGACACTAAGTTTGCCTACATATTTTAACGATATTAAAACTTTCAAAGTAGGAAATTTCCAACAGCAATATCCATTTCATTACGTTGACAAAAATTGGTTGACAGATGATATTATCAAGAGTTTAGAAAATGAAGTTACATGAGTTAGAACAAGCAAGAGTAAAACAACAGCAAAGCGATAGGCATTTTTACTTTGACGAAAGTGGTGTTATTCTATATTACGGAAGAGCAGAGTCAGAGGATTATGTAGAGTCTTATCATGCTGTACTATCATATGAACAATGTAAAATAATTGAGGAGAATAATAAATCAGTCAACGACTTTATTGTAATTATGGATCCTGCTAATGAAGGGGTATTCACTTTAGTAAACAAACAAATAGAGTTAGAGTCATTTAAATCCGCAACTCAAATGTTATTGTTAATAAAAAAGAAAGATAATTTAACACCAAATTATGATGTAAAAATAGAATATGATCCATCAAAAAAATCAGAAAATCTTTTAGTAACAATAAACGATAAACTTAGAAATAATATTCTTTCATCATTAGACGTAAATAATTTTTCATTTAAAGGCGCAAACTTTTTTAATTTATATTTTACCACAGAAAATGATCCACACTTTATGTTTGAAAGTGTGAAAGTTGATCTTGTTAATTTATTTAAAGAAAAAGAATTAACATATAGTGTAAGTAACAAATTAAATAATTGTGATTTATTCACCAAAAGAATTTTTGATAAGTATGAGTATAGAGTAAAAACATGAAAATAGATGTAACAGAGTTAGATATCTTTTATATTTCTTACGACGAGCCAAACGCCGAAGAAAATTGGGCCGACTTGCTGAATAAAGTTCCATGGGCAAAACGTGTACACGGTGTTAAAGGTTTTGATGCCGCACATAAAACATGTGCTGAGCAAAGTGAAACAGATAGATTTATCACAGTAGATGGAGATAATATTGTAATGGACGAGTTCTTTGAAAACACATTAGAGTTTCCTGAGAAAGACCATGACGGCAATGATATATCAGAAAGTATTTTTAGTTGGAATGCTAAAAATTTATTAAATGGATTAGTGTATGGTAATGGTGGACTAAAGTGTTGGCCTAAAGAATACACACTTGGCATCAACACACACGAAGCCGCTACTGATGGTGAAGGCATGGAGTTTTGTTGGAAACTAAATTACATACAAATGAATGACATTTTTAGTGAAGTACATCAAACTGCTAGTCCTTTCCAAGCATTTAGAGCCGGCTTTAGAGAAGGCGTAAAGTTAAGTTTAGATCAGGGTGCTAGAGTAAAAGCACATGAGTTTAAAGATAAAATATGGTATGGTAATTTTAACAGATTAAACGTTTGGTGTAACATAGGTACAGATGTTGAGAATGGTTGGTGGGCATTGTACGGAGCAAGATTAGGTTGTGAAATGACTGTACTAAGTGATTGGAATACTAATCAAATATCAGATTACGACTGGTTCAAAGAATTCTTTGAAAAAGAAAGAAGTTCAATAGATGATCAAGACCACTTACAATGTAAAACTATTGCAATTGGTGATAGACTGAATGAAGAAATACAAGGCATGATGCTGTTTGATCCTAATGATCAAATGAGTAAATTTTTCAAAGCAACATTTGTGAATCCTAAAAGATGGGGAGCAATGGTTACTGAAAGACAAATACAAGATCTTTTAGAGCAAGGCTTAATTGGACAATGAAAGAATTAGCATGGATATTTGGTAAGTCGTCTGACTTCTCCCAAACTATTGTAAAAGAATTAGAAAACAACGATATATCTGTATATCAGTTTGGCAGAGATAATATAAACTATGATGAATTCGATGCTTTTCGCATGATGAAAGTATTACCTGATATATTAATATTAAATGCTAATATAGAAGAAAGAATAGCATTACAAATTAACAAAGACAATTTTTATGATGTAAGTCCACAGGATATGAAAGACATGTTAAATGAATATGCTCCTGTGTTTTTATTTTTTACAAAACTAATTAAATGGTTAGAATATCACGGTAAAGGTGTGAAGTTATGTGCTATAAGCAGTTCTATTACTGCTTGGCCTCATAAATCAAATGAATATATTATGTATGCTGTACTAAGAAGTATGCTTCAGCAAGTGGTGTTTAGTGCGTCTAGCAACGTCACTACAGCATTTTGTGTTAGTCCGAGCGGTATTGACACCAATAATAAAGAAGATTATGCTAGACGCATAATAGATCTTACTTTAAATAGCACAGATTTAAAATTAATAGATTTATCTATAGAGGGAGATATAATAGATTTAGAAAGATATAAAAATGAGTAATTATGATCAGGCCGCGGATAAGGCCCAAGAGCAGTTAGATAAGATAAGTCCTAGCATGTGTTATGCCAAATGGGCACAGGTATCTATGCACTTACATAATGGAATGACACATAGTTGTTATCATCCGCCTACTCATAAAGTACCATTAGAAGAATTAGAAAAAAATCCTTCAGCATTACATAATACTGAAGAAAAGAAAGAACAAAGAAGAAAAATGTTAAAGGGCGAAAGGCCCGAAGGTTGTTCCTATTGTTGGCGTATTGAAGACGTTGGCGGCAGGAGTGACAGAGTTTATAGGAGTGGCGAGTACTGGGCACAAAATTCCAGAGAAGATATTGCTAGTGCTGGAGCAGATGGAAACATCAATCCACGTTATGTTGAAGTAAATTTCAACCAGGCATGTAATTTCAAGTGTAGTTACTGCTCGCCTCACCTATCTAATAGTTGGGAGAAAGAAATAAAAGAGTTTGGACCATATAATATTGTTAGTGGAGAACATAACAATTTAAAAAGTTTAAAAGGCTCTGGCTTAATGCCACTGAAACTCTCACAGGCAGAAAATCCATACGTTACAGCATTTTGGAAATGGTGGCCTGAAATGTATAAAACATTAGAAGTGTTTCGTATGACAGGCGGTGAACCATTAATGGATAGTAATACATTTAAGGTTTTAAATTATGTTTACGAAAATCCAAATGCTTGGTTAGAAATGAGTGTGACATCTAATATGTGTCCGCCCAAACCTATACTGATGGATAAGTTTATTGAATCGCTACAGAGATTAGAAGAAATACAAATATGGGAAGACCCAGAGAAATTCAATCCGAATTCGGGGAACCACTGGTATGTAGCACCAGCATGTAAAAACTTTGCTGTATTTGTAAGTGTCGATGGCTTTGGTAAACAAGCAGAATATATGCGTAATGGTATGGATTTTCATATGCTACAAAATAATGTACAAAGACTATTACAAGAAACAGATAATACAACAATAACCTTTATTAATACTTTTAATTCATTAAGTCTATCAAGTTTAGTAGAATTTTTACAATGGATATTAGATCTACGTGATCAATATGCTAAAGATGTACAGGGTACAAAATACATTCCTGTACCAGATAGAGAAGGTCATAAACACGATGACTTTGTGGTAAAACCAAAACAAAGAATATGGTTTGATATCCCTCTACTAAGAGCACCACTGTGGCAATGTATTCAAACACTTCCACAACAATACGAAGATTATTTGGAGGAAGCCATAGCCTTTATGGAGTTAAATGAAGCAAATGAAGTAAATATAGACTATAGAGGCTTTAAAGATTTTGAGATAGACAAAGTAAGACGTAATCTTTCTTGGATGAAAGAAGGTCGCAAGATGTCTCAAGAAGAAGTTAATAGGGCAAGAGCCAATTTTTACAAATTTTTCACTCAACACGACACTAGAAGAAATACTGATTTTATAGAAACCTTTCCAGAAATGGAGGATTGGTGGAATATGTGTGAACAAGCAGAAGCACTAATAGGAGAATAAATGCCAAGAAAAGATGGCGAAAGTGATAACGAATATAGAAATAGGGTAATAGATCCTATTTCTGATTCTTTTTGTGCGGCAAAATGGTTAAATGCTACCATTTGGCTAGGTCATGGTGGTACTGCTAGTTGTCACCATCCCCCGGCACATAATATAGATAAAGAAGAAATAAAAACAAATCCTAGTGCTATTCACAACACCAGACACAAAAAGAAAATGCGTGAAATGATGTTGGAAGGTACACGACCAAAAGAATGTGAGTACTGTTGGAAGATAGAGGATATGGAAAAAGATTCAGATGGCAATAGACCTGTAAGTGACAGAACATTTAAAACAGTTATATACTCAGATGAAGATATTGAACGTATAGCAACTGCTGATACAAACGACGATGTAAATTTAAAAACATTAGAAATTGCTTTTGATCGTACATGTCAATTTGCGTGTAGTTATTGTAATCCAGCATTTAGTACTACCTGGGTAAAAGATATAAGAAATAATGGAGGCTACGAAAATATTAAGAGTGATGCTAGAGGTCACTTTATTGATGATGCCCCGTATGCCGATCCTTTTAATAAAGACGATGAAAATCCATATGTAAAAGCATTTTGGGAATGGTGGCCTGAATTAAGTTTAGAATTAGAAGAACTTAGAATTACAGGTGGCGAGCCAACAATGAGTGATAGTGTTTGGGGATTGTTTGATTGGTTTAAAGAAAATGCTGATACGCACCCGAATGCTAAAAATATGCGTTTTGCTATAAACAGTAACTTAGGGTCAAAGCCTGCGTTAATTAAAAAGTTAGCAGAAGCAACACAGCATGTCGAAAAGTTTCATTTGTATAGCAGTGGCGAAGCAGTTGGCATACAAGGTGAATATATTAGAGATGGTTTAGACTGGAACCAATGGAAACAAAATAGTGTTATACTATGCCGTGAAGGCAAGATAGCAGGTTTTCACATGATGATGACAGTAAATGCTTTATGTTTAGATACAATTACTGAATTTTTAGATTGGGTATTAAATATGAAAAGAGAGTTTGGTGCTCAGAATCCACGATTTAGTGTAAACATTTTACGTTTTCCTAGTTTTCAGTCACCACTTACCCTTCCAGATAATTTAAGAACTTTATATCACAACGAATTAAAACAATGGCTCGAAGGTGTAAGGGAAAGAAATGAATTTGATCAACGTGGGCAACAATTAGTAGCACCATGGGAACAAGAACAAGTAACAAGATTAATAGAATATTTAGATGTAGTAAAAACACCACACAGAAATACTGCTGATAGAAAATTGCTAGAGCACGACTTTAGAGTATTTTACGAGCAGTATGATAAAAGACGTGGTAAGGATTTTAGAAAGGCATTTCCTAGAATGGTAGAATGGTATGACAGTTTAGAATTCACGCCACTAGCAGAGCCGGAAGATGATATACAAAAGCCAAAAGGCCAAAGATCAGTAGAAGTGTATGCTCATAGAGAAGTAGATGAGGATGGTGTTGTAGAAGTAAAAGAAGTTAGAAATCGCACAAACTCAGCAGGAGAAGTTGTACACGGTACACCTTCAAAAGCACTTAAGGGTAGAAAGACAGGCGAGAGCCAAGATGATTATGACGATAACAAATATGCCGACGAACCTGATTATAAAAAGAAAAGGGCAGGCAGTAGTATAGGATGGGATCCAGATGCCGACGGACTTGGTGGACAATAGAACAATAGAATATCACCTTGATAAAAAGAACATAGGTGATGAGTTACTGATTGAAGGCAGTATCATACCGAGTGATTTGCGTGAAATATATCAAGACATTGTACATAGACGTTTTGAAGTATATCCAAATAGCGAGAATGTTCCTGAAACAGATTATGATTATCCTAGTTATGATTGGGCAAGTTATCACGAATATAAATGTATTGACGTATATCCAAACTTAAAACTTATTTTTCCTTATATAAAAAAATGTTTAGAAATGGCAGGCGACGATTATGAAGATTATTATTTCAAGAGTTGGATTAATGTTTGGCCTAAAGGACAAAAAATTGTTCCACATAATCATTATGGAACATGGCATGGGTATTATGTAATAAACGATACAGGAACTACAACATATTATACATACAATGAAGACGGTAAAAATATGGTAGTACCATTAAAAAATTATTCAGGACATTTTACATTCATGCCAGCACATATATTACATTGGGCAGACGCAAACCCACAAGACGCATTAAGAATAAGCACAGGTTATAATATAAGCACATTAGAAGAAATAGAAAAAGAAGATAAAGACAATAGAAATGAAAGAGGTGGTAGTTTAAAAAACATAATTACTCCTCTAAAAGAATTATTATGAGCAAGATAAAACCAATATGGGAACATGGTTCCGTACATCCAGACTCACCTAACAAGGTATTTTGTACCGCTCCATGGACTCACACTTACATAAGTCCACAGTCAGAAAGGCGAATGTGTTGTGCTAGTAGAGAAGAGCATCAATTTCAAAAGCAATATATTGACGCAAGTAATGATGAAAAGTATGGCGAAGTAAGAGAATCTGGTACAATAGATGATTACAAACCTGTAAGTTTAAAAGAGCATTGGAATTCCCCATACATGATGGACATAAGAAAAAAACTTATGGCAGGTGAAAAGATACCACAATGTGATGTGTGTAACGATAGTATTTTAAGTAGTAGTACATACAGGCAATGGTTTACTGGTTTTTTGTTTAATAATAAAATAGATCAGTGTTATGAGGAGACAGACGAAAATGGATATACTACAATGGAACCTATATCTTTTGATTATAGGTATAGTAATTTATGCAATTTTAAATGCCGTATGTGCGGCGAACAACTCAGTTCAAGTTGGGAAACAGAAAAGAAGAAGCATAACCTTTGGACTCCGGAACAGCAACCTTTTATGGTACCCGAAAATAAGAAGATTATTGAGAAGTTCCAGAAGGAAGTAGTTGAAGAAGAGTTTTGGGAATATATTAAATCAGGCACAGTTGAAGAATTATATTGGGTTGGCGGCGAACCACTTATGTATGACATACATTGGAAGTCAATGGATAGACTTCAATCAGATAATAATTTACACAAAGTCCATTTAAGATATAATAGTAATTTAAGTAGAGTAAGATATAAAGATTATTACTTATACGATTGGTTACCACAGGCAAAAGACTGGACTATGTGTGCTAGTATCGATGGCACAGGTCCTATAGGTGAATTTATTCGTACAGGACTTAAATGGGATCAATGGGACCAAAACTTTAGAGAAGGTGTAGCATTACCCGGTGGACATGATAAGATGATAATGGATTTAACAATTACTGGTCCTGGTATGTTTGATCTCAAAAACTTTTTAGATTACGCATTAGAATTAGATGTAAAAATAGAAACAAAACGTATGTTTGCGTTTCATCCTGATATTGTATTATCGCCTATGGCATGGCCAAGACACATACTTGATGAAATTGTAAATGATGTTTTGGATTATGCCAGACCGCTTGTAACTGACAAACAGCAAACACTTATTAGAGAACTTGAGGGTATGTTAACCGCACCTACATTCCAAGAACAATTTCCTGATACAGCAGAAGAACAATTTTTTAATGGTCGTGGATATCAGCAAATACTTCACAACATCAGAAAAGACGGTGAAGCCGGAAGATTGACTTTAGGTGATATTTACAGACAACATCCTGAACTTTGGTTGTGGTTTAGTAGACCTGACCGTAAACACAATCAAAGATAATTACTGAGCAAATAAACCTATTACTCCGCCTACTACTAGAAATGTCAAAAACCCTGTCCAAAAATTCCAACCAAATATTGCTAATACAATCAATAGAAATATTACGGCAGAAAAGTTAAAGATAAAGTTAAATATTGCTCCAATAAATTCTCCCATTACATGCTCCAATAAGTTTCTGTACCAGGATCAGTACAGGTTCCTACACTATTGATACCAATCGTGTAAGTTCTCTCTTCACCAGTACCAGGTAATACCTTAGTTCTAGTTACTTGAGGCTCATCATAAGTGTTAAGATCCGTAATAATATAATCATTAGGATCAAACATATCAGCATGTTTCTTAGCATATCTAGTCATTGCCGCTTTAGCCGCCGCAACACTTTTAAACTCGCTTTTTATGTAAAAAGACTTTGCTCCAAAGTAACTGCCGTCCATTATATTTTGTAGTATAAACATCTTGCCTCCTACTGCTTTATTGTCTATAATATTATTATACCAGATTTTGTGGCAGAAGTCAACCTTTTTTATGCTAAAATCTTAAATTTCTTAGTTCTCTTTCTAATGTAGTTCTCTTTACGCAAATGCAATCCATCTTATTAGGGTGTCTTCCTTCACAATACATAATGTATTCTTTTAGGCATTTTGGTTTGATATATTTTGGGTATGGTTTATTGTAATCTTGTGTACTACAACCTGTGGCAAGAAGTGCCACAAAAATGATATTACGCACTTAAATCTCCTTATTCCGGTGCTATTTGTATCCTATCTGCATATATCTAGTATAGGCAGGTGTAATAAGTTCTCCAATATATAGAGTATTAGTCAATGGATATTTATTAATCATATCGTCTATGGTCTCACAAATATTGATGTGTCCTTCAAAGTCAGGACTATTATTTGTTTGCATAATTATTAGTTGATCACTATCAACACTATCATACCAAAGTGTACTCATATGCTCACAACTTGTATTAATGATCCAATTAGGTTTTACATTTATTAACTCGCCGCTTGTTTGAAATTGCATATCATCGCAATCTAACATATCAGCATCATGTACAACACCTTTATATCTCCAATTATTGTGTACATGATCTCTATTTAACTTTTCTGATTTTTCTATAGAATCTGCGTCAGCATCTATTCCATAGATACGTTCAATTTCAAATGTCCTTAATAAAGGATCTACTAGGCCACCTATCCAACATCCTAAGATAGCAACAACATCTTTGTCTGGTTGATGTCGCCAATTAACTTTATGTAGTTTATCCAAGAGCCAACTTTTACTTGCTAACTGGCCACTACTAAAAGCATGTTTGGGATAGTAGTTTCCATGCTGTACTACATGTTCAAAATAACTCATAGGTATTTGTAAAAAGCCATCATTGTTGTATTGCTGAACTTCCTTCCAAGTATTAAGAGTTATCGTATCTATTTCTGAGCCAGTCATAATCGTTAATATTATTTAATTCTGTTAAATTGTTTTTATTCTCTAAAGCGAATGCTTTACCTTGTTTAGCACCTAGCATTGCCTCAGTGCTGTATTCACAGTATGCCAAAGGATTTAACCAACTGTTTAATCTATTATCACTATCAACATCTTCGCTTAATGTTAATTTTACACATTCTCTAAAGGCACTACGCCAGGTACTATAGGCATCTGTATTAAACCTTGTGGTACAACTTATCTGTGGCATAGCCTTAAATCTATTACTTAAACCTGTCGTAAAATCTAATCCCCATGTACTAGCATTACGAACTTGATTAGTGTTAAAAAGTTTTACACCACCGTATCCGTATTCTTCGCCTGTTACAGGGTTCTTACTTGCCCAAACATGAACCACTTCTTCATCGTAAACATCTGGGATATAACTGAAATCAAAGTCCTCTGATATATCAGCATCAGCATCTACAACCCAAAACATATCGCTACT
>TARA_B100001057_G_scaffold301365_1_pt1 | contig 16308 bp, 22 predicted proteins | sample TARA_B100001057 | Tara Oceans TARA_B100001057 (sample SAMEA2621839) | marine metagenome | biome: marine biome (ENVO:00000447); feature: surface water layer (ENVO:00002042); material: "saline water (ENVO:00002010), including plankton (ENVO:xxxxxxxx)" | depth 5 m
GCTTCAAGTCTTTTGTCCTTTTCTGTCTTAGGAGCATCATCTTTCTTTTTGACCAAAGCATCTTTGACTTTTTTGATTATATCCATTTCTTTACCTCCGAACTATTATTATACCTTATTTTTTTCAATTAGTCTACTGTTATGTTCCGATTGCATTACCAAATAGATAAACATGAACTCTTGCCGCCACATTATATCCTTTTTTGAATGCTCTTTCAGCCACCTGACCAGCAGTTGCCACTTGTTCTTCTTCTCTGGCACCTGTGGGCATTATCCAAACGGGCCATTGCACACCAGCATTCCTAAATTTTTCAACTGTCATTTCCATTTCATCCCATTCTTTATCTTTGGCACCAACAACAAATTTTAGTTGTCCTCTATCAGAACATTCTGTGTATTCAGCAACATTTTCAGGCTTAATTGCTTTTTCAGGTTTTTCACCTGACACAGTAAATAATTTTGGACTTACACTAAAGAATATCTCTTCTGGAACATCTTTGATCCATTGTTTGAATGGTTCTCTTAATTTTTGTGTGCCATTTGTTTCAAATGTCATAGACTTAGGCAAATTATTTTTTTTTTTGAGTGCATTGTATATTCCCATACTAGCCAATTGTCCAGTTACCATTAAAGGTTCGCCACCTGTAAAACATAGATGTTGATACTGTTTGGAACCAGGATGTAAAAATAATCCATCTGGATTAGAGTCAGTCTTTATAGCATCTACTATTTTGTCTGCTAACACAGAAGGAGTTTCGTGTCCCATTAATCCTTTAAACTTCTTGGCCCACGTGTAACTAGAATCACAACCTTTATCCCATACAGGCAAGTCTTCTACTTTCTTTACACTGGACACATCAAAGTTTTCAAAGGGCAATTCATATGTGCTAGGATTCGTTGGATCTATTTGTCCAAATCCATTACACTGCAAATTACATAGAAAGAATCTTATCCATGCTGTTGGAACGCCTGTGTATTCTCCTTCACCCTGTATACTGTGAAATATCTCGGAATAATAATATTTTTTTTCTTCAACTTGCATCTTACTTAACAAAGGCAATATAGATCAACAAACCTATAATTAAAAGTTTGCCATAGTCTAAGTCATATACTGTGCCTTCGCCAAAGTATTTTTCAAACTTTTTCCTCATCTTAACCATGTCCTTTCATACTCAAACAGATATCATAAAACTCTTTTTTCAATGGAGCGTGTTTATCAAATGCACCAAGTAAAATTGCAGTTGTCATATCTGATTCATGTTCTCTCACTCCCCTTTGCGTCATGCAATGATGTTCTGCTTTTATTAATACAGCCACATTTGGAGTTTTTGCATATTTTTGTAATGCTTCTGCAATTTGTGTTGTCATCTCTTCTTGTATCTGAGGACGTTCCGCAATATGATGAACTATTCTATTAAATTTAGATAATCCTATTACTTCTTGTTCTGGAAGTATACCTACCCAACACTTTCCTACAATATTCTGAAAATGGTGAGCACACGTTGACTTAACACTTATCGGACCACTTGTATATAAACTTCTATATCCCATATTAGGAAAAGAAGTAACCTTAGGTGGATTTACAAATCTACCAGCAAAGATTTCTTGCATATACATCTTTGCCACACGTCTTGCAGTTTCTTTTGTGTTGTGATCGTTTTCAGTGTCAATTACTAGAGCATCTAGTACGTCTGAAAAAGAATCTTCAACTTCTTTTTGTAGTTCTTCTATTTCGCCTTTTTCGATATAATCAGCAATATTATCATTACTGTGAAATCGCACTTCTTTTTCCTTAAGCCTTTGCCTAATCTTTTCCGATGTTTTCATTCCTTACCTTTTAATATATTTTTCTAACACTTCGATTTCATCATGATATTGAGCAATGATCATTAATTCTTTTTCTATTGCTTCTAATATATCAGGATGTTCACCAACGCCGACTGCTTTGTCCATGTATATCTCAACATTCGCCGCGTGTTTCTTAATATGACCTTTTGCGTGTTCAATCAAAGCGTCATAAATCATTTGTCTAGCCATGCTTTTCTCCTATGTGTTATATTAACAAATTTTGTCCAATTTGTCAACTATTTGATTATAAACAATTTGGTTTCCTTCTACCGTATAATGATTAATATTTCCACGGTATTTGGGCCAAGTTTTACTCAAATCCAAAATGTGATCTTCTGTAGCATAAAAATTGCTTATTTCAAAATGATCAACTGCCAAATATGGAATTGATATAAACTTTTTAATTTTTTCACGTATCATATTGTAAATGTCAATTTGATACTCATCATCATAATGATGCCAAAACCAATTTTTTGCAGTTTTTAATCTGGAATTAAACCAATCAAATCTTTTTTCTAAATCAGAATAAATCAGGTCACAGTTTTTGTGTAGTCCTTCTTTGTGTACAGGATGTTGAGGTGTGTGTATTCTGCTTGGACTTGTATGACACACAATTACGCAATCATAGTTGTTTACCCAATAAGGGTCTGTGGCACTCACATTATGAAGTTGTTTCAATATTTTGTATTCACCAACACCTGCTTGAGCAACAATATTCACAGCATTGTCTTCAGCAAGTTTGTGAACCCAACCTTTACCAGTGGGCCATTCAGCCGCAAAACTATCACCTGCTACTAGAATTCTTTTAGCCATTTTAAATATTCCTTTGCAACCAATTCATGATATTGTTTATTAAAGTGTTCATTGTCTTCAAGATAGAATTCTTCTGCTTTGTGTCCTAATGTATTTAGATATTGTTCGACACTCTGACCTGCTCTTTTCAGTGTTTTCATTTTACCAAAATATTCAAAGTTATTGGGCCATGCTCCTCTTGTTCTAAAATTAAACACATACAACTTGGCGTTGTGATCTGCACAAATATTGTCCCAAGCATATATGTTCAACAAAAATTCTCTTTTTTCTAAAGTAGTATTGCATTCATTCCATAGTTTAACTTTCATATATGAATCTTTTCTGACGTCAGGTTTTACCAATCCTTTTTCAGGTGACAATTCAAAGTCAGGTCTTTGCTGATAATCTTCCATTGTAGGTTTAGATAACAATTGAACTGTATTTCCTGCTACTGCTTGATCAGAATATTTCTTAATCATGTCTGTAGATTCTTCATGCTCAATCATAAAATGATCAATTGGCTCCGCTTCTTGTTTTAAATCAGGATCAAAACTTAAAACCGTTCTGTTCAAAGGAGCCAAACAGATATACACTTCATCTATATCAGGATGTTTTTCAAATGATGTTTTAAGCCAGTTTGTATATAAACTGTTTACAGCACCTGGTTGTGCATATATCACCACAGGCTTATTGTGTAAGTTAGAATATTGTTCGCAATAGTTATTATCGTTCCAAAAAGAATAACTACCTGGACCAACTTTACCTTCTATTGTTTGATATCCAATTGTGTGACTGTCGCCTAAGAAAAGTGTCTTACTCATTTTTTGTGTAGTCCCCTTTGCCAGGAATCACATGACGTACACCACCTTTTGGATTTTCACAATCACCTTTTTTTCTAGGAATAAGATGAACGTGAGGATACATCACTGTTTGCCCTGCCGCTTTACCAACATTTATGCCAATGTTGTAACCATCTATAATGCCTTTGGCTACATTGTCATTCCCAATCTTCATTGCAAGTTCCATACATTTAATAATTCTTTCCTGTGTTGCTTCTTTAGGCACAATTAAAGAATGTCCTTCAGTAACTGGAAATCCATCATTGTACCAAACCATGTCTTTAAAATCATAAACAACATCAGTCCAAGGTGCCCTTCCTTCTTTTTTTGCTGTTTCTAAATTATCTACTTTTAACATCCTACCATTCTTCCCACGGAAATACAATCCAACACGGTACAACACTCTTGTCTATTTCATAACAATAGTAATCCAAGTCTTTAAAATTACTAGGTGTGTTGTGTATTATTGATGCAGTTCTAACTTTGTCTTCGCCACCAAAGTTATTTTTAATATAATTGAAAGTTTCACCTGTATCATTTATATCATCAATAATCAATATTTTCTTTTGAAACGCATATGCTTTTTCTAAATTGCGTAGATCAGGTTTTGCTTTATGATCTCTTAATCTTACATCTAATGCTTCGTGTGGTTTATTCAATCTATGACTTAGATATATTCCTGGTATGCACCCGCCTCTGTTGATACCCATAATCACATCTGGCTCCCATTTGTCATTAGACATTTTGTCTGCAATTTGTTCCAGTGCGTTACGCACCTGTATCATTGTAAAATATTGTTTATTGTCCATTAGTAGTTTTCCTCATCAGGGTTTTTTGAAACATAATCGTTGTAGCATATTCTCCATACATTTCTAAATTTATCATATGCAATTTTTAAAGCAGGATATTCTGCACACAACTCATCTATTTTTTCTAAAGTAGGCACACTGTTTTCAAAAGGTTTTCTTATATTGTAATCTTCGAATGTAAAGTTTTCCATTCCTTTACCAGCGTCTTGCCTCATCATATCACTGACATCCATTGTGTCTACTGTGCCTATACTTGCTCCTGAAGGCGTAAGACCATCAGTAGCATAACTGACTGTGAATGATTCAGAAGCAGGTGCCCAACCGCCTGATGTACTGTTTTCGTCTATTGAATAAGAGACTTCTACTTTTTCTTCTTCTTTTTTAGCCATATAATTTCATCTCCTCTTGGATATATCTGTTAAGTTCATGATCCCCAACATCATTAGGAATCTCATTTTTATAAAACAATCTATAACTGTCTGAACCATATTTTCCTATACCGTAAAGGTCAGTGGCGTCTTTACCATCCCAACTTAAATAGTCAACACTCATGTTCCTTAACCTTTTAAGTCTGACTTTCAACATACCTAAAGGCTTCAACATTCTTTCCTGTGTTGCTTTATGCCCTCTTATAAATTTAACGGCATCTGGATACTTTTTAAAAAGTTTAGGTAGTACTGCTTTGACTTGTTTGCGATTAGTTTGATTCAAACAGATCACTCCAACCATATGTTGCCACACATTGGATACCTGTTGTTGAACCATTAAGTCTTCTCGCATTAGTACAACTCTTCAATTTTATCACATATTTTAAGTTTGTATGCTTCTTTGGCATCTAACCAAACGTCTTGTGGTGGTAGCAATACTTCTCTTATTTGCTTTTCATTCATGCCAATACATTTTTTGTAGTGTTGTATCATTCTTTTTGTGCTGAGTTCAAATTCTTTTACTCTAGCATAAAGTTCATGTTCTTTACCAGCACTGCCCCAACTGTATTGGTGTGACAGTATAGATGTATTTGGTGTTAAAATTCTTCTGCCTTTTGTTCCTGCTATGAACAATAGGAAACCACAACTTGCAATTAATCCTAATCCAACAGTTTTTATTGGTATAGTACTTGCTTTCATTGTGTCTATAAGAGCAAATGCGGCGTGAACATCTCCACCAGGTGAATTTATAATTAAAGTCAATTGCGGAAGTCTATTATCACCTAAATTATGATTCATAATCCATTTAATACACTCTCTACAACTTTCCATTGTGATCTCGTCCATTAATACATAGACTCCGTTTGATGCCAGATTATTTGCTGGCGCCATTTCTGCTCTACCTTTTTTAGCCATTAGTTATTACTCCATATAGTTTATTTCCTGAGAAAAATTTATCTTTCAGTCTTTCTTTTTGTTTTAATATTGCAGGTACATACTTCACATAATTTTCCATGTAGTCATCAATCTTCTTCATTATGTTTTGTTTGTTTGCTCTATAACTTTCCATATCTTGTGTCCATTCACTAGGATATGCAAATTCTGATAATGCCATTTCTTTATAACTTAATCTGTTAGGTATCATAGGTATCACGTTAAGCAATACTCCTTCATACCAACTTATACCAAGTGTCTCTTGTAAGTTTGCACTGAAAATAAGTTTTGCAGAACCTAATAAGTTATGATACTCATTTTTGCTTAATTGCTTTTCTTGGCACACAACAAATTCATATTGTGGCATTGCTTTTTTTAAGTCTTCAAATATTGCTGGTTGTTTTTCAGGAGCCATTCTGTGTGGAAATAATATTAAATTTCTTTTAGGCATATTTTCATATAAACTTAATGAACCTTCCATATACTCCATAGGCCAACCTACTCTACATATTTTTTCTTTTGGTCCAGGATTTAATCCTAAATATTTTCCTGTGTCTTTAAATACTTCTGTAAACATATCAATATGAAAATCTGTTGCAAAGAAATTGTGATCAAATACATCAAACATTGCTCGTTCAGTATTTCTAACCCAGTCTGCATCACCAATTAATCTTCCTAAAAAGTCTTGTGGATCATATGATCCGGCGTGCCACATACCGCCTATTTTAATTTTAACTTTTAATAATTCTGCCATATACTTCAGTTGCAACACAGTTGGATTCCATGCATCAGTGTACAGGAAGTAATCACCATTTTTAATTTTTCCATCACAAAACATTTTTCCTATTTTTTCCATCTGTGCTGATTTATAAACATTAGTTCCACCAAAGTTTAAAAACGCACCAGGAGTAGTTGCCTGTGGAGTATCACCTCCACTGATTGTGACCACTGCTTGATTAGTTGCACGTTTTATTTGTTTAGGAAGATGTTCCTTCCACTCTTTTGTGTACCTTGTATCTACTGCTTCTAAATCAACTATGTATATTGTCATTTTTCTTCGTAATATCCTAACACTGCTAATCCGATGAAAAAGAATGATGCAAACATAAGCATATCACTCACAAATTCATCTCCGCCTGGCAAGCCTGGCATTGGCATAAACCATGCAAAGCCTACTAGACAGATTAATCCTATCGTTCCAAATAGTTCCCACATATTACTCACCTTTGTGATAATATGCATGACTTCCGTTTTCGCCATCCTCACTAACTTCAATTTCAACATCTCTGTTAGGATATCTCTTAATAATTTCTGCGTAGAGATCATCACTTATCATTTCACAAGATTTAAAGTTTAGTTGAAGAGTTTTATCAGAATATAATTTTTCTAACCATCTCTTGAATTGTATAAACTCAATATCTCTGTCATCATGGAATACTTCGATTCCTACTTTAAAATGAAAGATGTGTCTGTGAGGATAACCTAAAAAAGAAACATCATACTCATCTCCTGTTGCTAGTTTTGGATCGTCCAAAGCCGCAGGATATTTGTGAATACCTTCTTTTCTAAATGTTACCCAAATTAATTTATTAACGTGTTTCATATCTTATTATAGCAATTTTAGTTGTCATTGTCAACGTCAATTACTGTGTCTCCTACATATTCAGACCAATCTGTGTAGTGCATATGTTTTGTGATTTCTTTTAAGTTTTTACTCCAAACACCTGTATTAGAATGTCCCCACGTCACATCATCTATTTTCAGTGTCGTGTTTTTATTCAATTTATAAATGTTTGGTATTTTTGCACTTACCATCGGAATGAATCTTTCAAATTTCATTAATCCTGTTTCAGTTACCTTTTCGATATATTCAATGCCGAAATCTAAAGTAACCCAGTATTTGTTTTCTAATAATTCTTTCATCACTGTTGCAAATTTTCCATCACCATCATAACTTTGGCTAGTACCAAAGTAAATGTGTTTGCAATTATGATGATCAGCCAAGTCCATTATTTCTTTTGGATCTCTTGTGCCTACAACAAATAATGTTCTAAATCCTTTTGCTACTGTGTTTTCTATTTCATCACCAACAAAATATATAACCTGTTTTCTTTTTGCTGTGTCTAAAGCCATTCTATGTATCCTCTGTTAAATCCTGGTTTTCTATTGTCGCTTTCTTTAAATGCATCTTCCCATTCAGATAGTCTATCATATCCTTTTGTCCAAAACTCATTGATGTCTAATGCACCTGTTTCAATCATCTTTACAGCCATTTCCATACATCTTTTAAAGTTTTTTTGTCTCGGACTTGGAAATATCACTGTTACTGCATTCCAAAGAAGTTTTTCAAATCTTGTTGTAATACCATTTGATTTTTCTGCACCTAATACAATTAAACCTTGTTCTGTTACTAAATCTTGAGTAAACACTTCATCTCTTGTGTTTAAGTCTATCACAATCTCATAAGTGTTATCTAAACTGTCTTTCAGTTTGTCTCCCCAAAGTTCTTTATTGCTTTTGCCTAGTACATCTATTTCAAAGAAATAATGTGCATTTAGATATTGGTATACTACCCATGCTAAAAAGCCACTGCCTATTATTGCAATTCTGGCTCCTTTTACATTACGTTTTTCAAATTGATCTTCTTCTTGCATTACAACATTCAAACCACAAGCAACTGGTTCTATGATGTATTTAGGGTCGAGGCGTGGCACCTTAACAAAAGTTCCGTCATTTGCATTATACTCATCTGCATATGCAGGCTCTCCTCTTGTAGCAACATAGTCTCCAACATCTACGTCTTTAACGTCAGCACCTACTTCTAGCACTTCTCCTAGACCTTCATGTCCTTGCATTTCAAGTGGCAAAGGACCAAAGTTGCCATGCATCATTTCTATATCACTTCTGCACACACCAGTCATTTTACTTTTTACACGTATTTGATAAGGCTCCAAATCAGGTATAGTAATTTTACCTTCTTCGAATTTGCCTTTACCTTCAGTGTACAGTATCGATACTTCTTTCATTTATTAACTCCTGAATCCATAAATCATAATCTAATTGCTTGTTCCAAAATGCATCATCGTCTTTGTGTACTATTGATGATCTTATCATCTGTTCATACGCACTTTCAGGACACAATCCTAATTCGATTGATTCCAAATGCGAATCACCATCTTTATAAAAATGCATTGCAACGTCATCATGCATATTGCTTTTCCACATTGTTTTTAAAATAAATGTTTTTTCACCATTTGATAATGTAATTTCTGCTTCATCATCAACGTCATACACACCATCTTTGTTTACTACACCATACTCTGTGCCTACACAATCATTTAGAGACCAACGTTGATTTTTATCAAACTTTTGTACTTTATAGTCTTTGTATTTGCCATTTGTTAATTGCACAAATAAACTTAACAAGTGTGGCAATAAGTCTTTGCTTACTCCACCCAACGCATATTTTTTATTTGTAAACCAAGTGCCTGGACCCGGTATTCTATTTTTGTTAATCCAATTAATTTGCACAAGGTCACTTGCGTCGACTGATTGTTGCATTTCATTTATATTCTCTCTAAACATATTGTTTTTAGTCATCATAAATTTTGTTGGTTTATGTAAACTGTTCAGCAATCTCCAATGATTAGTTGATTCAACTCCTGGCTTTTCTACAAAAATCATGCTGGCACATGGCGCCACTTTCTGTGCTGTCTTATAATGCAAATGATTAGGCACACAGATATGAGCAGTATCAAATGGTGAATGCGTTGCCAATGCTGTTGTTAGTTCTAAGAAGTCTGCTTGTTTGCTAGGATCATTGTCCACAGTAATTACTTCATGTCCCATTTTTAATAAGACATCTTTGTACAACTGTCCGAAACTTAATCCTACAACCAAACTTTTCATTATACTCCGATTGTCCTTTTCATATGATCAATCTGTGTTTTTAAAAACAATTTGATCTTTTTAAATTTTACTAGAAGTTGTTTAGAGTCCCAAGTTCTATCTAATCCTCTTTCCACTTCCATTTCGTCTACTTTCTTTTTGTACCAATCGTACTCTTTTTGTAGTGCCTTTACCTTTTTACTTTTCATTTTCGCCATATTATACCTCCTCAAATAAGTTTTGAAATTGTGTACTTGCATTAACAGTTTTCTTTCCTGTTGCTCCTCTTGTGCCTATAATTGACATCCAAAATCTCTGAAACTCTTCAATCACTGCATTTGCTTCATCTCTACTGCTTGTTGCAAATACGGCATTAACAATATCTCTAAAAGCAATTCTGTCAAACTGTTCTTGTACAAGCATCTTAGGATTGATACCTTTGTCATACATTTGATTTGCTTCTTGTACTGCTTGTATATGCATCCAAACATTGTGAGCCATCTGTAGTGTGTAACTGAAACTGTCCCAACTTGTTTTAGGATCATTACCCATTTTATTTAGGTCTCCTGGATTATAGCAAGTGATGTCTTTCAACATCCATCTTGCACTAACAGGACTGTCTCTAAATGCAGGAAATATTCCTTTTTCTAAGACAGCATCTCTGAATGCTTTTGTTTCTTTTGCAAATCCTTTATCATCTGCACTTGCCATCATTCTGTATACCCATTTGGCTTTATCTTTAATTTCTATATCTGTATAAACTTGTCCATTTGCACTTGCTAAAAAAGGACTTGCACAATCAAATGTAATCATAAAGTTTTCATTGTGATACTTTCTTATTGCTCTTTGTACATCAGTTAATAGCACTGCCCATTCTAATTTACTTGTTCCTAAGAAGTGCATCACATCATGTTTACCTTTTTCAAGTAATCCATCAAATCTTAATGCAACCAAACGTTTTAATGCCAAATGTATATCACACATATTTTGACCACCCATTGCCCAACCATTGAAGTGTGTGCTTGGATACTTTTTAGGATCACAGTAATCTTTCATTTGAAGATACCAATCATCTGCTTGTTGGAAGTTTTCGCCTTGTAGTACATTTAAAAATTTACAATTACCATTTCTATTTTTCATAAAGTAATCATTATTAATTCTTGTACCATCTACTGCTTCTTGATAAGAATTGATATTACTTGCTTTTGCACCTTCTGGAGAACGAGAAACCCAAGCAGGAATATCAAGTATCATGCCATAGTCCATATTACCGTCCATGAATTCAAGCACTTGCTCTCTTTTCTTTTTAGCCTTAGGACAGGTTGGATCTTTCCAATCGCCTTCCCAAACACCTTTACCTATCTGGAAACCACCTGAATCACCTAACAACCAATTATCATTTCGATCTCTCTTTCTAATGATATCATCACGCACACTAAATTTCTTCATGTTCAAATCTGCGTGACCCGCCGAGTATAAATGCCACTTGTAATAAAAATATGTGTCTTTGGACTTCATATAATTTAATCCTTCCACACCATGCTCAAAGTTTTGAGGTATTCTTTCTGGCTTAATATAATCTTCTTCGTGTCTTGCTTTACCCAAGTCTCGAGCAAAGAAACTGCTCATAGCAGGAAGGAACGTTGCGTAGTCCTTCTGCTTGTCAGTTAGATTATCAGTTGGTATCTTCTTATCCATATACTACTTTGTTTGTGCAGGCAATATGTAATTGTATTCACCAATTCCACTATCCACAGTAATCTGCATTGCTCCTTGATCAGAAATATTCATTTTAATTCTGCCATCAAGACTCAAAATGCTTATCACTTGTTGTATAGGCCAACTCCAAGAATTTTTAAGTTCTTTAGTTACGTTGCCTTCAAAAACAAATGATCCTGCGTGTGAGTTTGCATCACCAAAGTAAAGCACTAAATTATTGTTTTCTGTTTTCACAGTAAACACAGTTTCTTCAACGTGTGCCGCCGCTTGTAGTTTAAGTCTAGCAATCGCCGCCACTCTTGGTTCAAACTCTATGTCCCAAGCAGTTCCTTTGAATTTAACTGATTTTAGTTTTTCATTGATGATTTCAGTGCTCATAAATCTGTAATCATTTTTAAAGTCTTTACCAGCATTTTCAAAATGTATGTGCGTTGGCACAGTTTTTCCATTTCTTTCTGCTGACTTAACTTCTATTTTTGCGTCCTTTTGATATTCAGGACATTTTAAGTGAAGTGCTAACTTGTCTAAGTTAGGCATTCCGAACACACCATCAAATTCATTTACTTTGTTGTTTGTGTTTCCTGCAAGTATCACTGATCTATCTTCAGCCATACTTTCTATTTTTGTTTGCTCTTCGTTGCTTACTTTAACAAGGCTTAGAAATCCAAGCGAATGTGTATGTGCAACGATATCTTGTAAGATGTCTTTCATTATACGTTCTCCTTATCTACATTATATTTAGGTTTTGGCGAAAAGTCAATGACTAATTCTATCATCTTTTCTTAACTCCAAAATTTTTATATGCTTTTTGAACTGACTTTGCCTGGAAATAACAATCAGCAAGTGCATTGTGTAAATCCATTTGGACATCTTTTCTTGGATCTTTTGGTAACATATTGAACAGTGTTCGTGAATCACGTATCTGCCAATAGTTCCAAGGCACAGGTTGTCCTAATTGTGCATATAAATTCTGTAATATTGCGTAGTCAAACAAAGGACCTTGACACCAAAGTTCATCTAGTCCAACGCAAAATTTGTTTAATTGTTTTATAAATTCTAATAAAGTGGTACGGTCTTCATCACCTAATGCTTCATCTCTTATTTTTGCATCTTGTTTGCCCCACCATTCTAAAGTGTTATCATCTACATGACGATCAAGTTCACTTTGCTCATCTACATTAAGACGCAAATACAAACCTGAATGTGGCTCTTCATTTGTGTAAGGATCAAATTTAATAGCACCCACAGTCAATATTGTAGCATCTGGTCTAGTGCTTAACGTTTCTAAGTCTATCATTCCGTGTGTTGCCATTTATCCTCCAAAATCAAATAAGTTGTTGAATGTGTTTTTACTTTCAGTTGACTTTATATCCCAACCAAGTACTCCTAACAAGTTGCCAAGTTTGTTATCAATCAATGTGCTTTCCATAGCATCATTGTCAAATGGCAGTTCTTTAAACCAATTAGGAATATGCATTTCATCTGTTGGATAAGCCACAGATGTAAAGTCTAGTGGATTCTTTTTAAGTTTACACACAATAACTTTCATACCGTCCATAATTTCCATAGAGTATTTGTCGCTATGCATTCTTTTTAAATTGTTCCAATTGATACTTGCTCTCACGTGTCCTGGCATATTTGCTTTGCCTTGACGTGCTTCTTTTTTAGCATACTCTTGAATGTTGTTTGCTCTACGTGGAGATCCTTTCTCCCAACCTGGTCTTTGTTTGAATTCATTTCTAAATTGACTTATTCTATCCAGTACTTCATCTTCAGTTTTCTTTGTAAGCACCATTAATAATAATTCATTTAAGAAGTCCTGTATAAACACAGGAGTATCTGACCTTTTCAGATCAAGACCCATTGCTTTTATTTTTCCTGGTTTGTCACCTTCATCTTGTCTATAACCTTCTAGATCATATATCAATATAGCATATCTTTTCTTTGTGATAAACAATCCAGTTTCAGCAACAGATTCTCTACCTGCTTGAATTACTTCTGCTCTTGATTTCAAACAATGAAATGCTTTTCCCATGAATTTTTTGAAACTGCCATTTACTTCTTCACACACTTGATCATAAAGTTTTATAACACTTTCTTTAGTCCACGGAATTTGTCCCGCTTGTATTTCTTTTTTCAATACTTCATATGCAGAAAAGTATGCGGAATCTGTATCACCATATATTATTGATTTACCAACATGGTTGTATTCACCTGTGATCACTTCATTAATTTTTGCCGCCATGTGTTTACTAATCTGTCTACCGGATAGTGTAGTTGATTGTCCAATACGTTTGTCAAAGAATCTACATCCTGGATTTAAAATTGCACCATATAAACTGTTCAAATTAATCTTCTTAACAAGTTGTCTTTTATCCCAGAATTCTATTTCAGCATCGTTACTTGCCTCTTTGGCTTTCTTCAACATACCTTGCATTTCTTTTCTTTCTTTATACCAACGTGCAAGTAGTCCTGGTATTACTCCTTCAAACTCACTTGTGAAAATTGTACCATTAGCACTCATCATCATAGGATTATTACTGTCGAATATCATCTTGTAAATTTCAGCACCACTCATTACTTCTGATTTGCCATCTTCCCAATCAACATGAATTGAAATGTCTTTTCTTTGTTGCATTACTGCATCATATTCTAGTGAACCAAAATGATTTTCCCAAGAACCTGCAAAGGATTTCTTTTGTAGTGTCATTTGTTCTTCAATGTATTCATCAGTATGACTAGGTCTCAATTGTCCCATGACACACTCAGGAGCCATATTCAATGCTCTAATCACAGAAGGATACAGTGAATTAATATCCATTGATCCTATCCAGTTGTGCAATCCTTTTCTTGGATATGCCACATAGGCACCAGCCGCCGCTGTGTTTTCTCCTACATCTCTTTTAGGTCTATTTGGAACTTGCACACCTCGTCTATGTGCTTCATTTATAATTGCTTGTTCTGTAACTGCAACTGCACCTAGTGTTGTTTGACATAACACTGTGTTTGCGTGTGCTAGTTCATTTGATAATGAAATAAATCTAAGTTTTCTATCTAGTTTATCAATTAGTCTTGTATCTTGTCTATTGTATTCTATAAAAGTTCTAAAGTCTTGGTTGTACAACTGATCCAGACTGCCTTCATACACAGTTTTCTTTTCTCCTAGTTCATGTTCACCAATAGCATCTAATCTATAACTGTGTCGTTCTTCATATGTGTATTTTCTATAAAGTTCTAAAGAATCTAAATGCACTCTACCCACTAGATCATAAGTTTCTTGTTCACGACCAAATCTTTCAAATACTCTTTTCTTAGGCAGTTGTTTCCATAAACAAAGTTTTCTTGTGTCATCTTTGCTTAATACTTTTTGAATTCTGTTTATTACGTATGGAATATCGTAACCTTCTGAGTTCCAACCACTTAACACGTCAGCATCTTGAATTATATCTAAAAATGCTTTTAACATTTCACCTTCGTCTTTATAAAGATATAAGTTGTCTATGCCTTTTGTAATTTCTTCTGCTTCTTGTATACTCATTGTTTTTGGTGGAACAGCAAAGGTAACCAATGAGTCCATCCATTGCAACGCAACTGATATCGCTGTGATTGGCATAAATGGATCACTTGGAGTACTAAATCCTTTTTCAGGATCAAAGTCAGCCTCAATATCAAAGAATGCAATTTTTAAATCAGGTGCATCTGCATTAAGATAATTTTCACTTAAACATTGAAATATTGGATTGATGTCTGATTCGAATAATTGTTTGTTTCTGTTTATTGCTAATTCTTTGTGAAAGTCTTTTGTTGTTTTAGATATTACTCTATTGAGTGTTTTTCCAGTTGTACTTTTATATTTTCCTCTTGGATCTTCATAGTAGAATGTGTATTTGATTGGATATTCTTTGAAAACTCTTTCACCATTTTGACGTTCAACAACTCTTACAATGTCTGCTCCTCTATCAAAATAGCCGTCTATATAACTCATTTATTCTCCTAATGTCATTTGTGGCTGACACATACCAAATAATCACTTGTGGCTGATTGGGCCTAACGCAAATAATATAACAGTATACCGCCTATTCCGGTAATTGTCAATACTGCATTTGTAGTTATCAGTGCAGGTTCTTTCCAAATCACTGAAACGATTAACCAAATTATTCCTCCCATTGCTAATAGCATTGGACCTATTGGATATAAATGTGGGAAACCTGCATTAACGAATGTTCCTACAATCAATGTGAATGTAGCAATCCATTTTAAAATCTGATCAGTCTTTTTCATATCTATCAAATACTCTGTTGATTACATTGTTCACTCTTACAAAGTGAGCCGCCTTAGGCATATCTTTAATTCTCCTTGCTCCTATATAAGTGCAAGTGCTTCTTACTCCACCTAAAATTTGTTCAACAGTATCTCTGACTGGGCCTTTATCATTCAATGTAACTGTTTTGCCTTCTACGCCTCTGTATCCGTCTTTTCTTTGTCCGTGTGTGCCTAATGCTGTCTCTGAAGCCATTCCATAAAATATTCTTTTGCCATCTTTTAACTCTAATTCTGATTCGTCGTGTCCTGCTAACATTCCACCTAGCATAACAAAATGGGCACCACCACCTAATGCTTTACTTACATCACCTGGTTCAGTGCAACCGCCATCTGCAATGATATGACCACCGACACCATTTGCGGCATCTGAACATTCCATTATTGCTGAAAATTGTGGAACACCAACTCCTGTTTGAGTTCGTGTTGTACACACACTACCTGGACCAATTCCAACTTTTACAATATCAGCACCTTTGATTATTAATTCTTCTGTCATGTTTGGTGTTACAACATTACCAGCAATGATAACTTTTTCTGGATATTCTTCTCTAATTTGTGTAACAAAGTCTACAAATGATTCATGATACGCATTGGCAACATCAATTGTTATACAAGGTATATCAGGAAACGATGCCATTACTTGCTTTAATGTTTGATAATCTTTTGCGTCTTTGTCCCATATTGCTCCAGTACCAACACAGGCAGAAACGTATTTGAATTTTAATCCTGT
>TARA_B100001057_G_scaffold67860_1_pt1 | contig 16305 bp, 12 predicted proteins | sample TARA_B100001057 | Tara Oceans TARA_B100001057 (sample SAMEA2621839) | marine metagenome | biome: marine biome (ENVO:00000447); feature: surface water layer (ENVO:00002042); material: "saline water (ENVO:00002010), including plankton (ENVO:xxxxxxxx)" | depth 5 m
CCTACTGGCACCTTGTTCTCTTCCGTTGAAGTGCTAGCACCATCAGCTGGCGCCTCTTCGGAGCCCTCCGGGGCCTCGTTCGTCTCCTCGGGAGCTGTAGTTGCTTCCTCGGGAGCCTTAGTTGCCTCCTCGGGAGCTGTAGTCACTTCCGCAGGAAGTGGTGCCACAACATTACTTGCGCTCTCGAGGACTGAATTTTCAGCACCGGTCGCTTCCATGGGAGCGCTAGCCGCAGAACCTCCATCAGAAGCGTAGTTCTTGCCTTCAATGGCATTTCTCTTTCCCATCAGGATTGCCAGAACCAAGGAGAAGATAAAGAAAAGCGTGCCGAGGTAAACGGTTCCTTTTTGAAGAACATCAGTCGTTTTTGCACCAAAAGCTGCGTCAGTCATGCCGGCCCCAAATGCAGCACCAAGGCCTTCCTGCTTCGGGCGTTGCATGAGGATCACGAGAATCAGCAAAAGGCTCACGACGACGTGAGCGATAACCACTAGTGTGATAGAAATGTCTAGCATGGGAGGGCGGGACTCTACCGGCTCAACCCGACTTGTAAAGACGGAGTTTTTAGCAAAATTGCCTATTTTATTTAGGAAGTCCTAACAAGATTGCACAAGCCCATTCATCCCTGATTCGTCGATTTAATGATCTCGTTTTTTAAATTGAGCACATGCCGGAGAGGAATAATCTGCTCATCTGAGATTCCAAACGCCATAATCGTGACACATTCGTCCTTCTTGATCAGGTGGGCGGCGCCCCCATTCATGATAATATGACCAGTTCCCGGATCACCGGCCTGAACGTAGGTTTCTAGACGACTCCCCGAGGTCATCGATGTCACGAGAACACGCTCACCCTCCCAAAGCCCAGCCGCCGTCATGAGATCAGAGGGGATCTCAATACTCCCTTCATAATCAATATCAGCCTGCTTGATGATGGCCCGGTGAAGCTTCGACTTAAGTTGAATGCGCTGCATGTGGTTGACGAAACGAGGAATGACTGCCGGGGTCAAGCGGTGAAAAACTCCAAGATTGAAAAAATACCGCTCGTGCTTACTGTTTTTTCCGACTCATGAGGAAATTAGTGTCATTCATCATCGGCTGTGCCGGGAGTTTTTTACCTGCCCAGGAGGCCGGGCCTGCCATTCCTCCCCTTGTGGCAAAAAAGGCACTTCAGTGGATGCAAAACTCAGACGCATCCAAAAGAGCAGCCGCTTACCGCACCTTTCAGCTTTACGGTGATGAAGGAGGCACAATCTACCGTCGCACTCTTCAAAAAGCACGGACTCTTCACGAAAAAAAACTCGCAGATATCCTCGCCGACGAACGATCAAACCCTTTCTTGGATCTCCCCGATGTTTCGGAAAAACTGAAGACCCATCGCGCGCGCGTCTTCAAGCTCATTAAAACCGACTACAAAAAACAACCGGACAAGATTGCGATGCTACGTCATGAGGTCGGAATGCTACAAAAAATCAACGGGCGCGCTCGTATGATTGCCGAGAATGATCCTGGATCTCTCGATAAGTCAGTCAAGGCCATCGCAACTGCTCTTGCCGAAGTCTCTCGCGAAGTGAACATCATCGACGAGACCGAGTTCGACCGCAACCAGCTCGACCTTGATGACGCACTCATGTCGATTTACGAAGGCGAAGTTCACCTCAAAAATAGGGAAGTGATCACGAATATTCGTAAGGAAATCGAATCACTAGTTTCGGCGCGGCTAGACAACAATGCCTCCGCATGGGCCAGTGTCTCTCAAAAAGATTTCGCTAACTATCTCAACGAATTTCGTTCGTTATTTGCGCTCACTCCGCTCCGCCTAGAGGAAAAACTCTCTGATGCTGCAGTTGGGCATTCGAGAGACATGGCTTCGATGGGATTCTTCGCCCACCAATCTCCCATTCCCGAAAAAAAATCACCGGGTGACCGAGCTGAACTTGCTGGGTTCAAACATCGCTGGTCTGGAGAAAACATTTTTATGGGGTCCTCTTCACCAGTCGCTGCTTATGACGCTTGGTTCGGCTCTGATGGACACCGCTTCATCATGTTTGCAAACGGTCCTAATCTTATAGGAATCGGACCACATGGAAGACATTGGACCATGATGACTGGTAGAAAATAGCCCCTTCATAATGTGAGTATAGAAGAACGCTTAAACTTTACCTTTAAAAGCCAAACGCTTTTGGATGAGGCCTTGTCCCACCCCAGTCTTTCGTCAGAAATTCGTCCGGCACCGCCCGACAACCAACGACTTGAATACCTTGGAGATGCTGTTGTCGAGCTCGTGATAAGCACCTATCTTTATCGCCGCTTCCCTGAATTCCAAGAAGGTGTCCTCACTAAACTTCGTGCTTCAGTAGTTTCAAAACCTGCACTCGCGGCAGCGGCACGCACCATTGATTTAGGCAGCGCACTTTTCATGAGTAATGGTGAATCCGGAAGCGGAGGCCGGCATCGGGATTCCAACCTCGCAGATGCCCTAGAAGCAATCCTTGGTGCAATCTATCTAGACAGTGGTCTTGAAGCCGCCAAAGAGGTGGCTTTGCAACTTCTCAGCAATCAACTCGAAATCCTCAATCCTCAGAAAGCTCAAGGAAACGCCAAAGGCCAACTCCAAGAAATACTCCAACAATTAAACCCGGAGGCACCTGTATACGAAGTCATCTCAGAAGAAGGCCCCCCCCACGACCGAACCTTCGTCTGCGAGGTTACATGGAAAGGCAAACATTTAGGTCAGGGCTCTGGCCCTAGTAAAAAGTCAGCCGAAGCACAAGCTGCACAAGCTGCCCTCAACGCTCCTACTTGGAAAAGCTAAGCAAGGATCTTACGAATGACCTTCCTTGACTCCACTCCGGTCAGTCGCTCGTCGAGACCTTGATGCCTCAGAGTGAATCTCTCGTGGTCGATCCCGAGGCAGTGAAGAGCGGTAGCATTAATTTCATTAATATGCACCTTGTCCTTGACCGGATTATAAGAAAACTCATCTGTTTCTCCAACCTCGGTCCCTCCTTTAATCCCTCCTCCGGCCATCCACATACAGAAGTTTTTTGGGTGATGATCTCTTCCATACGTTTCACGGCTTAGCTTGCCTTGCGAATAAACAGTTCGCCCAAATTCCCCCCCCCAGATCACGAGAGTTTCATCCAACATTCCTCGTTGCTTGAGATCCTTAAGCAATCCGGCGCAAGCTTGATCTGTATCGAGACATTGGTTCCCTAACTCCTTTGGTAAATTCCCGTGAGAATCCCAACCACGGTGCATAATCTGGACCACGCGAACACCCTTTTCCACTAAACGGCGAGCAAGGAGAGCACTTGAGGCAAAAGAGCCAGGTGTTTTTACACGTTCTCCATAAAGCCCTAGAGTCGATTCTTTCTCATGGCTTAGGTCAGTCAACTCCGGCACGCTGGCCTGCATTCTGAATGCCATTTCATATTGCGAAATACGAGTCTGGATGTCTGGATCCCCGAACTTTTCAAAACCTCGTTGATTAAGTTTCCCCAGAGCATCGAGCATCGAGCGTCGATCCTGACGGTCAACTCCTGGCGGGTTTTCAAGATGCAAAACCGGATCATTACCCGATCTCAAAACAACACCGCTATTCCTCCCAGGTAAAAACCCGGGCCCCCACATTCGGCTAAATAGCGCCTGAGCATTCGACCCTTTCGGAAAGTTTGGTGTCAGAGCTACGAAGGCTGGAAGGTCTTCAGTTTCTGCTCCCAGGCCGTATGAAATCCATGACCCCATACTCGGCTTCCCCGGAACTTCGCTTCCGGTCATTACAAAAGTACAAGCCGGATCGTGATTAATTGCGTTGGAATTCACTGCTTTCACTACTGCAATATCATCGACAATTCCTGCAGTATGAGGTAACAACTCACTGACCCACCGCCCACATTCACCATGCTGGGTGAACTTGAATTTTGAAGGTGCGACCGGAAAACGACCCTGACCACTTGTCATAGTGGTAATCCGATTACCTAGAAAATCCTTCGGCAGATCTTTGTTAAATTGTTTGTGTAAATTCGGCTTATGATCCCAGGTATCAAGCTGCGAAGGTCCGCCATTCATATGCAAATAAATGACCGCCTTCGCCTTACCAGCAAAATGGGGAAGCGCAGGCAAACCGGGATGCATCGGAGACCCAGCTTGCGCGACATCACGGGAGGCCATCATTGACGCAAGTGCGACACCTCCAAGTCGCATCCCGTTATCACCAAAAAACTGGCGGCGAGTTTGCAATAGGTTCTTTTCAAAAAATGGGTCCATATCAGTCAGATCAATTACGAACAATAGCCTCGTCCATGTTTAAAATTAAATTGGCCACCAAAGACCATGCAGCCAGTTCAGATGAATTAAGATCTTTTGCAGGTTCAGATTCCCCAAAAGTAATAGCTTTCATCGCTTCCTCTGGAGCACTCTGATATTTATCAAATTGCTTTTCAAAGAACCCGGCAATGATCTTTTTCTCCTCCATTCCAGGCAACCTCGAAACGACACTTTTGAAAATAAAGTCTATCCTCTTTCCGCGATCGCTCGTGCTCTTCATAGCCCGTTCCCCCAATCCACGTGCGGCTTCAAAATGCTGCACATCATTCATCAACTGCAAGGCCTGCAACGGTGTGTTACTCCGCTCACGCTTTACACAAAATTGCTCGCGAGCAGGGGCATCAAAGTTAGCGAACATCGGATGAGGAGCCGTCCGCTTAAAAAAGGTGTAAACCGATCTCCGATATAAGTCAGCCCCATTCCCTCGTTTATAAAACCGCGTGTTTGATCCCCCAAACGCAACCGGCTCCCAAATATTGGGGGGTTGATATGGCATAACACCCCGACCGCCCATTTTAAAATTCATCAAACCGCTTACAAACAAAGCCTGATCACGGAGTTGCTCAGCATCGAGACGGAATCTTGGCCCTCGAGCTAGGAAACGATTTTCAGGATCATTATCCCATCTTGGACTCGCCGCGGCACTCTCCTGTCGAAAGGTCTTTGTTAGCATTACCTCGCGTATGAGTGCTTTGACATTCCAACCATTAGCTTGAAAACGCAGAGCCAAATAGTCTAATAGCTCAGGGTGACTAGGGAAATCTCCCTGAGTGCCAAAATCATGACTAGTCTTGACCAAGCCAATTCCAAAAAGCTGCTGCCAAAAACGATTCACCACAACCCTAGCTGTCAATGGATTCTCTTGAGAAACCAGCCAGTTCGCAAGATCTAGACGGGTTGCTCGTTTCCCAGTTTTCACCAATGTGGGTAGAACTGAAGGGGTCCCAGGTTCCACCTTCTCGCCAGGTTGATTATACTCGCCGCGCTTCATCACATAGCTCTCACGAGGTTTGGGTAAATCTCGATATACAAAAGTTGACGGTAGCCCTTTTTCATAGTTCGCCTGCTCACTCTCAACCTTTATCAGCTCCGTTCGTTTTGCCTCAAATTCTTTCCCTAAAGTCCCGCAGATCCGTGCGAGATAGTAATCTTTCAGAAGAGCCAACTCAGATGGTTTTCTTTCTTTCTCAATACCTTCTTGAAGCCACTGCCTCAAGGGTTCGGGAACTCCATTAACCTGCTTGGCTTTCCTCCATGCTAAAAACGAAGCCTTAGGATCAGTCGTAGGATCCTCGCTTCCAAGGACACCAAAATGATCAAAATAAGCGGTTCCTCCATGAACGGTAAAAGCAAACCCAACGATTTGCATTCCTGCCTTCAAACCCATCTTTTCACCAGGGACTTCTAGCCTTATCCACTTACCTGTCTCGGGCAATGGACCAGCGACGAATCGCTGACTCGTCCCCTTTTTGCCAAAATCGATAATATCCGCTCCCCAAACTGCTCGATGATTCCACGCCGACCCATGAAACTGAATCATCACTTCCTCCGGTGTATCCTTGGGGTCAAGATAGACGTGAAGAAAAAACCTAGATCCGCTAGGCACAGTCAAAGGAGCCGCACCCGATTCATAATAATCTTGGGCCATCTCTTTCCCTCCCCGCTTCAACGCCTTCTGCCCACTGAATACGGGCTGATCTACTAACGTCAGAGGATGACCAGAGTTTCCAACTTTCGCCCCATTTGGGAACTCATCTTCAAACCAAATAGCTTCCGTATCTTCAATCCGAACAGACGATTTATTCCCCGCTGGATCTTGGTATGAATTCCAAACTGGAAGCTTCTTCATTGATTGCACCACGCCATTACTCAGTTTATTAAACTCCGCAATTTTCGCCTCATAATTCTCAGCCTTCACCTTGATTACCGGAGCAGTTAGCAGACTGTTCCCATCCATTGCCGGATCGGCATTCGAATTAAAAAATGCATACAGGGAATAAAACTCCTTCTGGGAAATCGGGTCGTATTTATGATCGTGACATGCCGCACATTGGGCTGTTAGCCCCAACCATACCTGCGCAGTAGTGCTCGCGCGATCCACCGCATAGCGAAAGATCAATTCCTCTTTAATGCTTCCACCCTCACCACTTGTCACATTGCAACGGTTAAAGCCAGTGGCTACCAGTTGATCTACCTTTGGATTCGGCAATAAATCGCCTGCCAGCTGCTCGACTGTAAAATCATCATAGGGGAGATTGTCATTGAATGATTTAATCACCCAATCGCGATACGCCCACATCTGACGCTCGTTATCTAAATGCATCCCGTGTGTATCACCATAACGCGCGGCATCTAGCCAATGCCGCGCCATTTCTTCTCCGTAACGAGCAGAATCCAAATAGCGATTCACCATCCTCTCATAGGCTCCATCCGTTTGATCAGACAAAAACCTATCTACCTCCTGAATTGTAGGAGGCAATCCTGAGAGCGCAAAACTCACTCTCCGAATCAAAACTTCCCGATTCGCTTCGGGCGATGGTTGCAGATTATTCTTTTTTAGGACAGATCCCACAAACCGATCTATCTCACTTCCCTGCCCTGGTGGTACGATTGGCATCACGGGAGACTCAAAAGCCCAGTGTTTTTGGTAGGATGCACCTCCTTCAATCCATCGCTTAATCAATCTTTTGTCCTCATTGCTCAGTGTCTTTCGCGAATCAGGCGGGGGCATCATCTTGTCTTCGTCATCCGAAATAATCCTTAGCCACAACTCACTTTCATCCGGTTTCCCTGCCACCAATGCTGCCTTTCCACGCCGCTTTTTTCGGAATGCTCCCTCCGGCGTATCAAGCCTTAACTTAGCCTCCCGCGAATCCTCGTCAATTCCGTGACACGTAAAGCACTTGTCCGAAAGAATTGGACGGATGTCCCGGTTGAAGTTTAAGACCTCGCTCCCGGTTGCAAAAAAGGACGACCCCAACATCAAAAAAACGCAAAAACCGCTCCGATAAATCACACGAGACTCTAGCAAAAACATTCCAAAGCGAAAACCCCAAAAATACGGCCCCTTTCCGTTTTCATTAGTGAACCGGAGAAACCTTTTGAATATTGGGAATCTTCAAGAAATAATCTAGACGCTGAAAAAATAGTGCTGCTGGTCCTCTTTTATCTCCACTTCGCAGTCAGTTGGAAATTCGGATCTCATTTGCTTGCAGTATTTTCTCGATTCCAGTCGCAGTCTGTAAGAGCAGCTCTCCTTGAGAAGACACTCCGGTAACTCGGCCCATTCTGGTAACCCCTCCCACATCAAGTCTCACATTATTCCCGTTTAAAACACAACGCGCCGACCATGCGTCGAGCAACTCCGGAAAATCCGATCCTATCTGAGCAAGCCGTAACTCCAATCGACGAAGACAGCTAATGAGAACTTCCTCTCTCGAAATCTCCTCGCCCAACTCTAGAGCAAGGGAGGTTGCAGGGTGGACAAGCCCATTTGGAAAGCCCCTTACATTCACGTTCAATCCAACTCCCACCACCACAAAACTCGAATCAGCCTCAACCAAGATTCCACAAATTTTTTTCCCTCCTACCCAAACATCATTCGGCCACTTCACTCCAGAAGACACCCCAAACGAATCAAGCCCCTCTGAAATCGCCAAACCCGCCGCTAACGCAAAGCGAGACCATAAAGTCGGGACTTCTTTAGGCCTAACGATCACGGTAAAAGCTAACCCCTCACCTGGTGGACACACCCAAGGTTGTCCCCGCCTACCCCGCCCAGAGGTCTGACGTTCAGTCAAAATTACACTGAAGTTAGATGCGCCCTTGAACGCAAATTTTCGGGCTTCATCGTTCGTCGAACCACACTCAGGCAAAAATATCACCCGTTCACCCCACTCGGGCGAAAGCTCGTTCAGGGTTTCCCCACTCCACTCGACATCACTCCCCATCGGACAATTCTGTAAATTCAAGAGAGAGATCGAGCGCCACCGCTGAATGAGTTAAAGCCCCAACTGAAATAAAATCCACCCCGGTTTTCGCAATCTCTCCGACCGTTTCCAAATTCACTCCTCCGCTTGCCTCTAGTAAAGGCCGCTCCCCTTCTCGCATCCCTACCGCCAATCGTAGAGAGTCATTAGTCATATTATCCAATAGGATATGATCGACTCCATCTAACTTCAGAAAAACTTTAACCTGATCAAGTCGGTCAGCCTCTAGTTCGACTTCCACACCACTTTTCTCGGCACGCAATTTATTGATTGATTCCTGCAAGGCCTCAATGCCTCCTTCGGCAACCAAATGATTATCCTTCACCATCGCCCGGTCATAGAGCCCCATCCGATGGTTCGCTCCTCCGCCGGCAATCACCGCCGCTTTTTCCAAAGTTCGCCAACCCGGCGTTGTTTTTCGGGTATCAAGAATTTTCGCTCCCGTCCCGTCAGTCAATTCCACAAATTGGCGAGTCTTGGTCGCGACACCCGAAAGTCTCTGTAAGAAATTCAAAGCAACCCGCTCAGCTGTGAGAAGGGAACGGGCTTTGCCCCGAACCTCTATCACGTATGATCCCGGACTCACATGGTTTCCACTCTCTAGAAGGATCTTGACCGAAGTTTCATTATCAACCCTTTTAAAAACCTCTTCGGCGACTTCCACCCCCGCAACCACACCTTCAGATTTTGCCAGGATTAAACCACGCGCCTCGCGATGCTCCGGCACAAAATAAGACGAAGTCACATCTCCAGGGCCAATATCTTCTGCCAAAGCCAAATCAATCAAAGTAGAAGTTCTTTCGTCCACTCCAAAACCATAGCGAGGTGCCCCATCCATACCAGCGTTTTGGCGGTGTTTTGTGACTGGTATCTTGTCACAATCCAACGCACATTGAAGCGCACTTAAATGTTAGTTATTTTTTCAAAACTCCCCACAACTCTCACCCTCGGTCTTGCCGCCGTCCTTGTCTCGTGCGAAGCCCTAAAAGGACCCAAGGCAATTAACTCTGGAACAATCGATTTGCCCGGAGCTTTTTCCCAAGCCAAATCCGGACAAAACGCAAAGATTTCCACCGGATGGATTAAGGAGTTTCGCGACTCCCGTATGACCAAAATTGTCAGGGAAGCCCTCGCTCACAATCAAGGACTCAAAGCCGCAGCTTATCGCCTCAAGGCTGCCCGCGAAGGAACTATTATCGGCCGAGCAAGCCGACTCCCTTCAGTCAATGCCTCAACCTCATATCGTAAAACAGATAGCCAGGATATTTCCTCAAACGAGAACTATTCCATCTCTCTTAACGCCGTCTGGGAGCCTGACCTCTGGGGGCGACTTCGTAATCTCGATTATTCTGCTCGCGCAAATTACACCGCTTCGATAGCCGACTTCCGTGGCGCCAGACTTTCACTTGCAGCAAATACCGCAAAGGCTTGGTGTAATCTTGTCACATCGGAACAACAACTCGAACTCGCAAAAACCAACGTCGCGTCATTTAGTCAGGCTCTTATTGTTGTAGAGCGACGTTACAAGGCAAACACCCTTCGCTCCGTTGATGTCCAATTCGCCCGCAACAATGTCGCCAACTCCAAACGTAGCTTAAGCGTTCGGCAGCTCGGCCGCGACAACGCCGCCCGGAATCTCGAAGTTCTGCTTGGGAGATATCCAGCTGCCACAATCAATTCATCGACCGACCTTCCCTACCTTTCAGAACGCATCCCCATCGGCCTTCCATCCAAACTCCTCGAGCGACGCCCCGATCTCGAGGCGGCCCGCGCCCGCCTCTTTGCCTCAGCTCAGAATGCTGAAGCGGCTCGTAAGAACCTTCTACCTAACCTTCGCCTAACAGGAGGCACCTCAAATGGCGCAGATACCTTTAGACGCGCCCTAGATCCAAATTTTTTAGTTTATTCGATAGCTTCATCACTCGCACAAACAGTCTATCAAGGTGGTGCCTTAAGCGCACGCGCACGCGCTGCTCTCGAGCAAAATCGAGCCGTAATCGAAGATTATACCCGCCTTGCTTTACTGGCCTTCCGCGAAGTCGAGTCAGCCATCGAAACAGATCGTTCGCTCACCGAACAAGAACATTATCTTAGACAAGAGGTCAAACAATCTCAGCTCGCTGTTAAACGAGCTCTTTCTGACATAAGCCTTGGAATTGATGGAGCCTCTTTCCTAGAATACCTTGAAGCTCAACGGCGGGCAGAAGCTGCCGGCATCTCATTGATTCGACTCAAGAACCAAAGACTCCAAAACCGTATCGACCTCCATCTGGCCTTAGGCGGTGATTACTTTACAGAATAGCATTCCGAATTGGACTCCATCTCACTCATCGCAACCCTAAGGAGCTGTAGTTTTTATCCTACGGCAGGTCAAACTTCGCGGAAGACAAGCTCTTCGGACCAACCACAAAAAATTCTACGAAATTTTCCTTGATCAGATTCCTCATTAACGCGAGTAACTCGCGTTAATGAAGCTGCTTTCCACTCTGGCGATTTTCACCAGTTCCTTGCTTGCAGACATTAGTCTTGATCCCACCTTTCACTTCAATGGGGTCATTGGGGACACCTCAGCCGAGTCGTTCAGCGAGATTGGAGGCCACGCCCACGATCCCAATGACAACTTTGCCGTTCAGGGTTTGGAGCCTGGGATGAACCTTCGGGTCGATGACTGGCTCGCCGGTTTCACCAACATTAACATTTTCACGGATCCGAATCACGAGATTGATTGGGAACTCGAAGAAGCTTTCCTAAAGTTCAAAAATCTCCCGGGAGGCTTTGAAGTTCGTGGGGGGCGTATGCTCGCCCGAATGGGGCTTCAAAATAATCAGCACCTCCACACGTGGACTCTGATCAACTCCAACCTCACCACTTCTCAGTTTCTTGGTGAGGAAGGTTTAATGAGCGAGGGAATCGAGCTAACCTGGCGAAAAGACTTCGATCGGGGATTCTTAGCAATCTCATCCAACTTTAGCAATACCGCTTCTCATCATCACCGTGATGATGAGGGCCACGGAGAGGACGAGCATGGGCACTCACCCGAAGACGCCTTTATGGAAGACAACGTATTCGTGTCTCGATTACTCCTCAGCTACAACTGGAATGATTTTCATCAAAATATTCTGGGACTTAACACAGCATGGGGAAAAAACGGCTATCGTCGTAAAACCTCCATGCACTCGATCGATTACGCCTATACTTGGCGAGAAAATGGTATCGAACTAGGTGGACGGGAATTCTCTATCGGCGCCGAATATTTTTATCGTGACGTCGAGTGGATGGGTGCAGACGACCCCACGCTCCGCGGAGCAACCTCACAGAATAGCTTAATGGCCTACATTAATTACCGTTTTCATCCACAATGGGTTGCTGGCCTCCGCTACGAATACCTGGCAGGAGCCAGCGGTGGGGCCGATATTCACCTGGGCGAAACCGAGTATGCTTCTTTCGAGTCCGCCAAGCGTGAACGCCTCACCATTGCTCTAACCCGCGAATTCCGCCACAGCGACCTCATGCTCTCTACTATCCGTCTCCAGTATTCCCACGATGACCTAGAGAACGAAAATGCTGATTCTATCTGGCTGCAATTCGGGTTCAATTTCGGTGGTCCCGAGATCCGCTAGCAAGCTTCCCATAGTGGATTCATTTAGTTTAAAATAGGGGTCATCACTACAGAATTCTCCTTTAAGGAACAAAGCCGAGGTTTTTTGGCAGATCGTGATTCAGCGAGAAATCACCACCATTGCCAGATCATAGAACGATGAGAGATCCCTTTTATTTTAGAGTGAAGATAGCGCTAGAGAGGGATTTCTTTGATTTTCCATTGAAAAAAACCTCGCGGGCCTTTCTCCTCCCGGCCATATGAACGTTTCGCTCACCTGGCTTAAAGAACGCCTCGATTTTGGCTCCCGCTCGCTCGAAGAAGTCTGCGACCTGCTAACCTTTGCTGGCATCGAAATCGAAGGCCTCCAAGAAATAGGTGTCAAGAGCGACCAAATTGTGGTGGCCGAAATCAAGGAAGCAGTCCAACACCCTGACGCCGACCGACTCAAAGTCACTAAAGTTGACGCCGGCGAAGGCTCGCTTCGTCAGATTGTATGCGGTGCCACTAACTACAAAGTCGGTGATAAAGTTCCATGCTGCCTCCCCGGAGCCGCTCTGCCCGGCGGATTTAAGATCGGCGAAACCAAAATGCGCGGAGTTGAATCCAAAGGCATGCTCGCTGCCGGATCCGAAATTGGCCTCACCGATAAGGAAGACGGCCTTCTCATTCTCGATTCCGATTTCAAAGTCGGAACCCCCGTCAAAGACCTTTTCGATTCCGATACCCTCATCGAAGTCGAAATTACACCAAACCGTCCCGACCTCCTTTCCCACTCCGGCCTAGCCCGTGAACTTGCCGCGCTTCTTCACACCGAAACCAAGCCGATCGTGAAATCGCAGCCCACCGAACTCGCTGAAGATTCTGGAGTCGTCACCGTCGATTCCACGACTTGCCCATTCTATTCTGTCCTCAGTATTAAAGGAGTCAAAGTCTCTCCAAGCCCGGATTGGCTTGTAAAGAAACTTAAAGCCATTGGCCTTCGTCCCATCAATAACATCGTTGATATTACAAACTATGTCCTCCACGAAATCGGCCAACCGCTTCATGCCTTCGACGCTCGTAAGGTCAATGGAGCTATTCACGTTCGCCAAGCCTCCGAGGACGAAGAATTCAAAGCCCTCGATGAAGAAACCTACGCCCTCAAAGACATCGACTGCGTCATCTCTGACCAATCTGGCACACCCCTCGCTCTCGCTGGAATCATGGGCGGGCTCGACAGCGGAGTCACTGATTCCACTACCGAGATCCTCCTCGAGTCTGCTTATTTTACCACTTCTGAGATCCGCCGGAGCTCCCGTCGTCTCTTTCTGACATCTGATTCCTCCTATCGCTTCGAGCGCGGAGTCGATCCTCAACAAGTCTTGCCCGCCTCGGCCCTTGCGGCCGCCCTCATTCTTGAAATCGCCGGTGGTGAAATCTCTCCGCGAACCATAACTGCCGGACACCTTCCTAAAGAACTCCCGTCGGTCAAACTCGACGTAGGTCGTATGCTACAGCTCATGGACAACAGCATCTCACTAGAAGACGCTGGAACCATACTCACTCGCCTCGGTCTTTCTTCATCTGATCTTGAAACCTGGAAAATTCCAAGCTGGCGCGGCGACCTAGAACGTTCCGCTGACCTTGTCGAAGAAATCGCCCGCACCCACGGACTTGAAAATATCCCATCCCGCACCGGTGGAACTGCCGTCGACGAAAGTAAAACCGACCGCGACTACGACCTCCTCCTCGATTTCAAAAAGAATCTAGTTGTATTAGGCTTTCACGAGAGCCAAACCATCAAATTGATCGCCGAAAGCCAACTTCGTGACTGCCTCCCGCTTCGACCAATCCAGGACGGCGATCTCATAAAAGTGACCCGCCCAATCAGCGAAGATCACACCATTCTGCGTCCCTCACTCACTCCTGGGCTCATAGCCACCGCGGAAAACAATCTTCGGCAAGGCGCCAAAACCCTTCGCTTTTTCGAAGCTGGACGCCAGTTTCGAAACGTCGGTGGTGGCAAAGCCACCGATCTCGAAGCCGATTCTATCGCAATTCTCCTCGGCGGAGAAGCCAGCCCTCTCTCTTGGACTCGTAGTAAGAGCCGCGAACTTGATCTTTACGATCTTAAAGCCGCCATCCAAGCCGCACTCGGTAATCGTTCAATTCAATTCACAACCCGTGCTCGCGATGGCTTCCTTCTCAGCGGAGACATTCAACTCAGCGGAAAACCGATTGGTACATTTGCTCAAGTCATGCCCTCCCGAGCTCGTGAGATCAGCTTTAAAGCTCCCATCTATCTCGCAGAGCTCGATCAAAAAAAGGTCCTTGGAATCAAAAAAGATATGTTCCAAATCGAACCCCTTCCTCAATTTCCTGGATCGAGCCGTGACATCGCAATGGAGCTCCCCATCGAAACCAGTAATGCTGAGATCGAAAAAGCCCTCGGCAAACACAGCGACCCCCTGCTGGTATCAGCCACTTGCTTCGACCAATTCCACGATCCCTCTGGAAAAAAAATGCCCGCTGATAAACGTTCTATCGCTTACTCATTTGGCTATCGATCTGATAAGGGCACGATGAAACAAAAGGAAGTTGACGCTGCACACGACAAACTTCGAGCGCACCTCGAGAAGACCCTACCCGTCACCTTCCGCTAAGGCCGGCGTTCAAATGGATGCGCAAGTTCTAAGGAAAGCGATTTCCCTTGCGTCCAAGTAAAAAAATCGACCATTCCTCCTCTGTTTGCCTCTTATGCAATACAGTCTTCAGCATAGAAGCAGTTAAAGTAATTCGAAACTAGATTATCGCCGCGTCGAAACCCACCGAAGACGAGAGGATTAGTCCCCGTAACGATAGTGCCCTTTAATCGAGTAATCAAAGAGCTTATTTTCCCATCGAGGACCGTCACCTATGTTGTGGACCACCCATTTTTCGGTTTTTTTGACACCCGGACCTGGAACCACCATCCCAATATGTTTGTTCCCATCCAATAACTGCCAAATAACAATATCACCAAAACTGTAGTCCTCTGAATCCTGAGTCACACCCAAAACCTGCCCCTTACGGGTAAAAAAGCGTTGTAGGTTCTGAACCCGCCGGTGATCGATATTGGTATCTGGTGCTTTGGAACCGAAAATCTGTGGATATGCGTAAAAGTTCTCTCTAAGATCAGCGTGAAGTTCAACCTGGAGATCGATCTCAAGACTCCGATACGACCTCACGATCAAATCCTCCGCTTTCCCACGATTTGGAGCAATATCGCCGTTGGGAAAATCAATTTTGAAATATGACCCATCGTAATTAACCTGAGCTTGGGTCCGTTCAAGAGCCGCCGCTGCCAATCGGGAGCCAAAATCACCATCTGATTCAAGCGTCGTGATGGATTCACGAACATTAGCAGGTGAGGTCAAATCAGTTTGAGCACGCAGAAAAGGGATCAAAGGGCGTAGAAAGAAACTACCCAGAGCGACCGCAAAAGCAACGAGAAGCCAGCCTCCAAATGAGCTTCTGCGCTTTTTTTTCACCGGGGCAGCCCCGATATACTCAATTGGTCTCATTAAACTTATGTTTGATACTAAGAAGTCTCATATTTCTACGGTTGTGACGAGTGAAAATCTGTCGTTCTTCTTGAGAAAAAAGATATTTTTTCATCTTGTAGGGCCCGTGGAGCAAGTTGCTGTCATTTTTGCAGAAGAAACCCCAACTTTTTTCGAGCTTGAGCGTCATGGGGTCATTCTTCTAACAGATTGGTCAGGCTCGAAAATTACAAATTTTCCAAAGTTTCTTTTCTGGATCGATCAAACTCATTTTCACTTTCTGGTAAGCCAAGAGGGAACCCCTGGCCTGAATCATCCGGACAGCCGATCGGGGCATTATCAATCCGAACTTTGGAAATATGATGTCGCGGAATTTTTCCTGCTTTCATCCGATAAAAACCGATATCTCGAATTCAACCTTGCTCCGAACGGTGGATGGTGGTCGAGCGGATTTTGCGCCCCTTCGATACCTGCTCCGGGCGAACCATTACCTATTCCTAATGTGCAAACCTCAGGAGAGGTGAATCGCGATGGCTGGCGGGCTCGCGCTAGCATTCCATTGTCATGGTTACAAAAAAACTACGGATTCAGTAAATCAACATGCCTAAACGCCTGCTTTATCCTGAATTCGCCCGACCAAATCTTTGTCAGTGCCGGCAATCTTGGGGATGGAAACCCCGACTATCACCGCCCAAAACAATTCCCTCCCCTCGATCCGATCACTCTCGCGTGACATCTTGGCTCATCCCCCCTATCTTCCGCTCACGCCCGAAACGTCTCAGGCCGTGCTTTTCCAAGACCGACCTTACCTCCAGTTGGACGAAGGTTACCTGGCAATCGCTTCACCTAATTCTATCGCGGAGGCT
>TARA_B100001057_G_scaffold131983_1_pt1 | contig 16292 bp, 19 predicted proteins | sample TARA_B100001057 | Tara Oceans TARA_B100001057 (sample SAMEA2621839) | marine metagenome | biome: marine biome (ENVO:00000447); feature: surface water layer (ENVO:00002042); material: "saline water (ENVO:00002010), including plankton (ENVO:xxxxxxxx)" | depth 5 m
TTTTAAAGGTTTTCGACGTAAAATATGCACAATCCATGCCAGTTGTACGCCGCACTTCCTGATTAGGTAAGTTTTTCGATTTAAATCCAAATTTGTTACAGCCCCACGGCCGTGCTACGTCATGGGTTGTGAAATAATGTTTGCATTTACCACAAACGATTTGCATGTCAGTTTCGCCAATTTTCAAAAAATTTTTGAATTCTAAAGCGAAACGCGGCCAATATTGATAAAACACCACCAAGAATAACGAGTATACCTTTTAATATCTCTTGATTTTCCAATAGACTTTTACCTTCTAATACTAACCAAAAGCCCGCAAAGAAGAATACGAGTGTCGAGATTAGTACACCTAAGGAAGAATTGCGCTTTACCATGAATACACCTTAAATATTCCTACCCTTTTCGTCAAAAATGAAGTCACTTGGAACCTCAGGCTCTTGAAGGCTTGCATCCACACCACGCTCTAACTGATAAACATAAGCCAAAATTGAAGCGACAGCTGAATAAAGTTGCTCCGATATGGTTTGCCCAATATTGCCAGTAAAATAAAGTGCTCTTGCCAGAGTTGGGGACCGCACAATCGTTTTTGAATGGAGCTCAGCCTGCTCTATCACACGTTTTGCGATGAGATCCTTGCCCATTGCGAGAATGAGTGGTGCATCATCACTTTCTGGTTCATATTTGATGGCCACTGCGAAGTGAGTTGGGTTCGTGATAATAACTGTTGCATCTTTAACATTTTCAACGGCCTGAGACTGCTCTGCAGCTCGTTGACTAGCCTCCATCTGCAAACGCCGCATCCTAGATTTAACTTCTGGAGAACCTTCACTCTCTTTAAATTCTTCTTTCATATCCTGCTTCGTCATCCGCAATTTTTGCAGCCAGGTATGCCTACTCCAAATATAATCTCCGACGCCAATCGCAAATAAGATGAAGACAAGTGATAGTATAAAATAAATCAACGTTTTGTATAAAACTCCAATCCCACTATCCAAACTACCCGCACTCAAATAAATAATGCTTGGGAGTGTAAACCACAGAAAAACAACCACACATGTTGTTAATAAAACTACTTTCGCAATAGATTTTATTAGCTCCACAAGACCCTTAATGGAGAAAATTCTACCCAAGCCTTTTATGAGATTTAATTTTTCGAACTTAAAGCCTAATGCTTTTCCGCTTATGCTAAGTCCACTACCTACAAAAGCCTGCATAACAATTATGAAAAAAAAGCATGGAATACCAAACATGGCAGCCGCCAAAAGGAGCATTTTATAGCTATGCCAGGCGTGTAATGTCTTTAACGTTAATAATTCCTCAGGATGAGAGAATTCAAACAATGAAGCCCAACCTTGAAGAATATTGCCTGAAAAAAGCCCTAAAACCATTACGACAAACAAACCTGCGATGCTTGATGCAAATACAAACATCTCTTTGGAAGAAAGAACATCACCGTCTTCCCTTGCCTTATCTAAACGTCGCTGGGTAGGTTCCTCGGTCTTCTCTTGTGCCTGGTCATTTTCAGCCATCCACCGACACCTCCAATATATCCTTTACATACCCAATAGCCTCATCGATTAATCCACTGAATACAAATTGAAGTGCGTCCACAGAGAAATATAAAGCAAAGAAAGTTCCCAAAATTGTTAGTGGGAAACCAAAGGAAAATAGATTTAGTTGAGGTGCAGATTTTGTGATGAACCCAATACCCAAATTCATAAAAAACAAAATGCTTACAATTGGCAGAACTATAATCACAGCGTTGTAATATATGGTGTTCGAAGAAGTTAATGATTTCTCAATTACAGTTTCGAATTCATAAAAACTTCCTAAAGGAACTAAATCAAAACTTTTAAAGATGAGATCAAAAATTATGAGGTGACCATTTAAAGAAAAAAATAAAATCAACAAAAAAAGTTGGAAGATTTGGCTGATTACTGGTGATTGGGCACCACTGGTTGGATCGATTTGGGCTGCAAAAGCTAGGCCTGAGGTAGCGGCTATTTTTTCACCCGCTAGAATAACTGAAGCAAAGCAGATATTTAGCACCATCCCACAAGCCAAACCAACAAAAATTTCTTGGAATAGAACTGGTACCAGAGATGCACCCATTAAAATATCAAGATCGGGAAATTCTACTTGGCTCATTATTCCAATACCCAGCGCAACGGAAAAAACAATGCGAACTGTCAATGGAACCATTCGAGAGCCAAAAAATGGTGAAGCCACCAGAAAAGCTCCCACTCTTAAAGATGAAAGCATCAGTAACAACAAATAAACAGAAATGCTTTGTAGTGATGTTCCTGATAAGCCTACGAGGTCCTGCATTTAGAAACCTTTCGTTGCTATCTCTTCAAAAATGAATGAAAAATAGTCAGTCAAAGCGTTAAGTGTGTAAGGAGCAAATAATGCCATCGCTCCCAACACCACAAACAGCTTGGGAACAAAGCTCAAAGTCATTTCCTGTATTGACGTCGCAGCTTGAATTAACCCGATTAACAAACCAATTCCCAATGCAATTGCCAAAATTGGACCTGCAGTCATGATTATTTGCCAAAAGGCTAAACTTAAATATTGAACGTTTTGATCATATGCCATGGGGTTAACTCACCAAGAATGTCGCTGATAGGGATCCAATTGTCATCGCCCAGCCGTCAACAAGAACAAAGAGCAATAACTTAAATGGAAGAGAAATTAACATTGGCGACAGCATCATCATACCAAGTGACATAAGTATCGACGCTATAACCATATCAATAACTAGAAATGGGAGAAAAATTAAAAACCCAATTTCAAATGCAGTCTTTAACTCTGAGGTTATGAAAGCGGGTAAAACAATTGGGAGAGGAATAGACTGTTTATCTAAAAATGGGCCACTGTCAGACAGGTCAGCAAATAGATTTAATGTATCAACTCGAGTATTGGTAACCATAAATTCTTTCAAAAGAGCCAAACCTTCAGTTAGTGCCTGGTTGATCTCAATATTTCCATCAAGAAATGGTGTAATAGTTTCCACATAAAGAACTTCAAAGATGGGGCTCATAACATAAAAACTAAGGAATAATGCAACTGCGATAAGGACTTGATTTGGGGGTGTCTGCTGTGTCCCTAATGCTTGTCGCAAAATAGATAAAACTATAATTATTCGAGTAAACGCGGTCATACCTAATACAAGAGACGGCAAGACTGTCAAAGCAGTCATAAGTATTAAAATCTGCAACGAAAGCGAGTATGTGGTTTCACCGTTAAGTTCTTCAACTGAAGTTAAGGCAGGCAGACCAAAAGCAGATAAATCTTGAGCACAAACGAGACTGCCTACTAGGCAAAATATGATAAAGAAAATGGTCCTGAGCAATAACATATTAATCCTCACTCACGTTTACAAACTGCTGGTTTTCAGTTGATAATTCTATAATTGAAGGAGAGTGTCCTTTTGCAAAAACTAAAAGGAAGGATTGTTTGCCAACAGATATTACATCCGCCCGATCACTTTTTGATAGCGGCAATCTGGCCCGAATATTTAAATCGGTAAAACTACTAGTTTTTGGCAGGGTTGGGAGCAAACCCTTTCCACGGTACTTGATAAGTAATTGAACAAGTATCAACGCAAGTAAAAATAATACAACGATCAGAATTTTATCGTACGACATAACTACTCCCAAGTATTCAAGGGAGTATTGCACGCTGCATGCCATACTAGGTTTATATATTTAAAACAAATACTTAGATGAATTAAGTATAATTTTCAAAATTTTGAACACACAAAGATATTTAGTTAAATACTTTCCATTCGCTTTTCAGGATCAACAATTTCTCCAAAACGAACCCCAAAACGCTCACCAACCATCACGACTTCACCTTTTGCAATTTTTGTATTATTCACCATTATGTCTAGTGGATCACCAGCAAGTCGATCAAGCTCAACTACAGAGCCCTCATTTAATCTAAGCAAGTCTTTGATAGTTATTTCAGTACGGCCAACTTCGACAGTCAGCATGACATCGATGTTCTCCAAGACTTTTAAGTTTTCTGTACTTTCTTGATTTTCTGTGTTTTCACTTTCTTCAGCCATTCTTTTTCCCACTTTCTGAAACTCGTTGTTTCATTGAAATGGCGGCATTGGGACCAACTTTCCCTATATCCGCATAAAATAAACTCTGACCGGCCACTTTTACTAAAATATTCTCTGGCGTCGCCATTGGAAACACGTCGCCTTCTTTACTTTTTATAAGTTTGCCTAAAGATGTCTTCGGTTTACCGAGCTCCGCAGATAATGTTAGCGGAATTGATAGTACTGCATTTTGTAACCGATCTTTCCAAGTTCTATCATCATGTGCAAATTCATTTTGAACGCGCGATCTTAACTGCGAGGAAATTGGTTTTAAAGTTTGCAGAGGGTACACAATATCAAAACTGACTGGGTCTTGCTGAGGCATCTGGACCATAAATGAGCACACAATAACTGTATCAACGCCATCCACAAAAGAAATTAATTGGATATTTTCCTCTCTAGTCTGTACGTCAAATTTTGTTTTAACTAGATCTTTCCAGGCAGCCTCTAAAGAGTCATTCATTCCTTCAGTTATTATTTCAATTATTCTTTGCTCGGTTGCAGTAAATTCGCCCTGCGTCGCAAAAAGAGACTGTATTTTTGAACCTCCATAGTAGGAGTTTGTTAGATGGGAAATAAAAGGAGCTTGAATTACAACCAAGCAATTGCCTCTGAGTTCTTCAATTCTGTTATTTGTAACACTTATGAAACTATCACAACTTTCAACATATTCATCGAATGATTTAACTTCAGGAGGAAAAGAAGATATTCGAGGCATAATTCTGAGCATCGGGAGAAAGACAGAGCGAGTAAATCTGCAGATTTTCTCATTTATCATTCTCAGCGCGTAGTAATCACCAAGCAGTGATAAATCTTCTGTCCCAAATTTAAATTCACGCACTTCGTTCGGATCAAACTGTTTAGCTACAGCCTGTTCATCCTCACCTTCAAGGCCACCAAGAAGTGCCTCTACTTCGTCATTTGATAATTTACGCGAACCAACCATTAATTTACTCTATTACTGTAGGACAAAGGAAGTAAAGAAAACGCCTTCAACACCACCAAATCCTTCAAGTAACTCTAATTTTTCGTTTATAGATAGCCTTATTTGTTCAGACAGATTATCGCGACCATCTTTACCTTCAATTTCCTCTACAGAAAATTCACTTACTACTCCCAATATTTCTGACCGAAGCGCTAACTGGTGTAGTTCAACATTTTCCATTACCGTTTCATCATACTGAGTAGACACTCCGACACTAATCTGGAGAAATGCCTTGGAACCTCTCAAATTAGTAGTGAAATTATCGGGAAAAGTATAATAACTTGTCACAAAAGTTTCAGTGCTTGGAGTATCTTTGTAAACTTTTTCAGGATCATCTGCACTCTCACCATCACCCGGGGAGCTCGGTAATTGACCCGCCTGCTGCAGCTTTTTTTCAATTAATTCTTCTACTTGCTCAACAGGTGTTTGTGTTGGCATAAATAGAAAAGCACCAACTCCCACGCCTATACCAACCAGGGCTATCGGACCGATGCCAAATAGCGCTATTTTTTTGAAGTTAAACTTTTTTTTCTCTTCTTCTTCCGCCATCACTCTACCTACGCAATAAGATTTAAACTATGACTATCGTCATTTTCATCAAATGGATCCAGTTTCTTTTCTAATTTTTCAACACCCTCATTTGAATTGGCATCTTGATCCTTACCGTTTTTCCGTCCCTGCGATCCTTCATTATTTTGAGCGTTATTGTTTAGCTCAACGTTATACTCTGCAAGCTTTAGGCCATTTTGTTCAGAAATTGTTTGTAATATACCTTCTGATGATCTCAAGATCGCTAAAGTAGATGAGTTTTCTGCAGTAAGCTTAACATCTATTTGCGAGCTATCAACAGATACGTTCACGCGCACTTTTCCAAACGATTCTGGCTCCAGTATAAGATCAAAACTCTCATTTGAGTTTATCGCCTGTTCCAGTAAAGCATTAGAAAGTCGCAATGAAAATTGAGACTCGAGTAAAGAAATTCGTTGACTAAAATTTTGTGTCTGAAGGATTGAAGAACTATCTAAAGTTGCCCCAGATCTAGCAATGTTTTGCTCAACGTGTGTTTGCGTTGCACTTCCAAAATTCGACATCATATTGCTATTTACATTAATACTCCGAGCAGCGGGCAGTTGTTCGTCAGTCGCCTTCAGTGCTACATCATTATTTTCCTTACCAGCTGTAAAAAAGTAATCTACTGAATTTTTTGTTAATAAGTCTTTTTTCGCAGCCCCATTTGACAATGCCTGCCGATAACCAATAACATCTGCGGTTGATAGAAATAATGTTTTCCTGATACTTTTATCGTCATTCAACCCCATTTCTTTATTCACAGTTTTCGATACAGCTTCCTTAATTATTAATGAGGCCTTACTGTTTACTAAAAATTCAGAAATATCTTTCTTGAAATTAAGCTTTTTAGTGACCGAATTAGTTGCAAATTGAAGTCGTTCTTTTAAAATTTTTGCAAATTCAAGGGAGTTTATTTCACTCAAATCAAACTTATTGATTAACGAAGGTTCTGAACTTGTAATAAGATCGGACGTAAACATTGTGAGTTTTTCCGTAAGAATATTGAGACCCTTGTTAGGTATAATTGACTTAGTCACTTGAGACGCATCAATTTCAAAGTCTTTTGGCTCAACGTCAATTCCAGACATTATGTGAAATATTTTATTGCCAGCTTGCTCGTGCTCACTTTCTATACTTTTCAAATCAATCATTTGCTTCGAAGATTGGGCAGAGTCCTGGGCTCCACGAAAATTTAAAACCGCATAGATCTCCGGAACTACAAAATTTTCCGAGTTTTCTAAGGATATATTGACGTTCAAAGCTGCTAAATTTTTATTTGGTACATCGACTGTGATTACAGATATTTCAGACAAGCTGCTGAGCGGAAATTCTTCTTTTGATAAGGTTAAATTTGTATAGCTCAAATTTGATATATCAGCACTTAATCCATTAGCTGATATTCTTATATTTGCATTAAATGCTTCTGTTTCTTTGGGTTGGTTATCAATTTTTTTATCAGTAAAGCTTTTTTCGTTTAGATAAATGCTACTCATTAAAACTAATTCTTCATTTTCAGAGCTAACCGCTTTGAGAGCAGAGAGATCTAACAATAAAGATCCGTTTTTTCCACTTTCAAAAGGTAAATTTTTAATTTGGGATGGGGAGCCAAAATTTTTATCATACGAACGCTCCAATATGGGGCTATTAGTTAAATCCCCAGTAACGTCGATCAATTTCAAATAATCTGAAATTTTACTTATTTCAGTTTTATCTGCCGAAACCTCTTCAAAAAGTCCTTGGAATGCCTTAGCAGCATCTTTTAGACCAATTTGTGAATTTTTTATAGCAAGAAAATCATTACCGATTTGAAGCTTTTCTAATTCCAAATTTATTGTGCTTAACAAGTCTTTCAGGCTTAGTTCGGTGTCGGCATTTGAGAGGCCCGTTGGCAACTTTATAATACCCCTGAGTTGAGACAATGTTGAACTGTCTATGTTGCCATCATCGCTTAAGACCAATGAAGCTTTAAAATCCTCAATCATATTAATCATTTTATCAGGGGATAAATGCTCAGTATCATCGGGAGAGATGATCTTATTCACATCAGATGATTTTTCCGATCCTATCTTACTATCACTAAGTAGAGAAATTAATTGAAAAAAATTGGCGGATTGACCTTTGTTGGTCCCATTTGTCGTTAGACCATCTGGCCCTTGATCAAAATGCTGGATTTTACCTGCATTTCCGCCAATAATATTTGTCATATTAAAGTCCAACGTTAAAAATTCAAATATGAGGCTGCAATAACTATGCCATACTAACGCTTGCCAGAAACAAATCTGCTTTCGTCAATTTTTGAATTTTTATTACGCGCGTCTGTCACTTTTTCTTTTATTTTTCTTTTTTCTAATACATCATTCTTTGCTTTTGAACGACCTATTTCAATTGAAGTTGCTAATTTTTCTTGCTCTAAAAATTCTTGTCTATTCAATAAAATCTCGCGTTGATCCATGAGTTTTTGAACAAGCTGCCTATTTGCTTGAAACGCATATGCATTGCCTACCTGCTTTTCTTCTGCTTTATCTCTTGCCAACTCTTCTAAATCGTTACTGACCTTGAGACATCTGTCTGCTTCAGACTGGACTTGGATCAAATGGGAAATGGTCTTCTGTTGCTTAAGGCGTTCCTTTGTTTGTAACAGATTAATTTGTTTTACTTTTTTCATTTATTCATACCAATTAAGTTTTTTAAAGCTTCAGCTGAATCTGAAAAAGAGGCTAGCTCCCCATCGTTTTGTTTCAAAAAATTTACTATAGAAGGCCATAGCTGCATAGCGACGTCCAAATCGGTATCCTGTCCCTGAACATAGCCACCCATCAAAATTAGATCTCTATTTTCATAATATTTTGATATATATTTCCTTAACAATTGCGAATTTTGCGTTTGTTCTGTTGAAACTATATCTGTCATTAGTCTACTTACAGATTGGCTCACATCTATAGCTGGATAAATGCCCTGTTGGGCTAAGTCCCGACTTAAAACAATATGACCATCCAAAATAGCCCTAGCTGTATCTACAACAGGATCAGAGGTAACATCATCACCGTCAGCTAAAACTGTGTAAATAGCTGTTATTGTGCCACCACTTTTTGAACTGGTACCAGTTCTCTCAATTAAACTTGGAAGCAATGAAATCACCGAAGGTGGATATCCTCTTGAAGTCGGTTGCTCTCCCAATGCCAACCCAACTTCTCGTTGAGCATGAGCGACTCTCGTAAGAGAATCCATTATAAGTAAAACATTTTTACCTTCATTACTAAAATATTCCGCTATAGCTGTAGCTCGCTTTGCGCCTTGAATTCTCAACAATGGCGATCGGTCGGCAGGTACGGCAACAACTACGACTTTATCTCGCGAATGCGAAGAAAGCACTTCTTTTGTAAAAGATGCAAGCTCCCGTCCACGCTCACCAATTAACCCAATCACCACTACATCTGCATTTGTACTTTTTGCAATCATGGATAGTAAGACAGATTTACCAACACCTGAACCTGCAATAATCCCAATTCGCTGACCACGCCCCAAAGTTAACGTTGCATTTATATTTCGTATGCCAACATCTAAAATATCTTCTATAGGTGTTCGCTCAAACGGATTGAGCGAAGACCCATTTAAGCTTAAGGTGCTTCGACATTCGATTGAGCCAAGTTGATCAAGTGGATTGCCTAAACCGTCAATCACTCTGCCCAATAACTCATCGCCAACTTGAACTTCCTGGGCAACCTGAACCAGAGCCACTTTGTCTTTCACACTAATGGCAAATGCGTTGTCATGTGGAACTATATCAACTGAACTTTCCTTAATTCTAACTACTTCACCAGTAACTTTTTCACCAAAATCATTTTCTATATAACATAATGAACCTACAACACATGGAAGACTGCTCGAAGTAACAATATATCCGTCAAATCCAGTCACGCTACCTGTATGCAAACACTCAATTAGCTTTTTTTTTCGACTATTGGCCAAAGCGATATCTAAAAAATGCTCGGATAGATGCAATTTTTCCGTATTTAAATCCATTTTCTTAATGATACCTTAATTTGAAATTTTTTGTTGATATCCAGACTTCCCTGCGATTATCCGAAACTCACCTCTCCGAAGATCTGGTTTTTTAATTACTTCAAATGGAAGATCCGACACATTTTCAATAAAAGCACTGGCATCTATTTCATTTAATTCAACTACAGTTTCGCTGGTTTTTTCAATTATTTCTGCTGTAGCTTTCTTCACGCGTTCTATTAATAATTCTGGAGCCGTATCAATACTTTCTCCTAAAAAATGAAAGCCAATCTCTTGAGCCTTTTCTATCAAGATCTCTTCAACCAGTTCCGACAAATCATCTCGCACAAAAAAAAGTGTCTCAGCAAAGTCAGCTACTGCTTTTTTTTCGGTCTCCAAAGTTTTTTCAAACTCAACTAAAGCGTCTTGATAGCCTTTTTGATATTCCTCTGATTGTTCCTGAGTTGTCTCAGGATCATCTTCCTCAACTTTTTCTTCAAGTCCTAATTGTACAACTTCTTTAACAACATTGACTGTTTCAAAAGTTGCATCACTATTCGCATCAGAGGCAGTAGTCTCGTCTATATCAAGACCTTCATTTTCGGCACTATCAATATTATTTGAAACTTCCAAAACCTGTGGATCAGAGTTAGTACCTTTTCCTTCACCAGCGATATTTGAAGCTTCTGAAGCCTTTGGCTCAGCACCAGGGTCTTTTTCCTCTAATGAAATAAATGTAATATCCTTGCTCGGGACTTCCTCTAGGCTTTCTTGATCTAAACTCTCATTCAGTTTGTCATTTAAGTTGTCCTTTTCGTCACCTTCAGAAATCGGTACGTCACTTTCTGGAATAACGTTATTTTTCGATTCTGCATCTGACTTTATAAGGTCAAAGAAACTTTCAGCTTTTTCAAAATTATCTTTTCCAAGCAATAAAGTTTCAGATTCATCAAACTTGCTCGAGTTAACAACATCAAGTAAACTTTTTATGTCTATGGATGTCTGGTCCGAAGTTTCTTTATTATCAACAATTGCAGCTTCATCCTGCATCAAACCATCTCCTCACCACCGCGACCGGCAAGAACAATTGTACCATCATCAGAAAGTTTTCTAGCAACATTAATAATTTGTTTTTGTGCTTCCTGTACTTCCGTTAAACGAACTGGTCCTAATGCTTCCATTTCATCACGAATATTTGCGGCCGCCCTTGTAGACATACAACCTAATAGTTTTTCTTGTAATTGGGCATCAGCACCTTTCATTGCAACAACCAAGACATCTTGATCAACAGATCGTAGGAGTGTTTGAAGTGATCTATCATCAGATCCCCCTAAATTTTCAAACACGAACATATTATCTTGAATTTCAGCCATTAGGTCCCGGTCTTCTTTCTTGATCGCATTCAATATTCGGGATTCCATATCTGTTTTGGTAAAATTCATAATCTTAGCGGCAGCTTTAACCCCACCTATTTGAGAGGCACGAAGTGACGTATTAGCTGCAAATTTCGCTTTCATTACTCTCTCAAGCTCCTTAATTGCACCAGGCTCGACAGTTTCAAGTGTCGCTATCCTTCTTACAATATCCGCTTGGATTTCATCTGGTAATAAAGTTAAAACATCTGCCCCTAATCCAAATTCTAGATAAGATATTATAAGAGCTTTAATCTGTGGATGTTCATCAATAATCAATTCAGAAATTGCTCTAGCGTCCATCCAATCCAGAATATCAATTTGTGACTCTGAACTTGCCGGTGTTATTCTACCCAGCACAGACTGAGCTTTGTCATCACCAAGCGCTTTAGTAAGAACATTTTCTATGTACTGACCTGCTCCCAAGCCCAGACCAGTCTGCTTTTTAATTGTTTCCAAAAACTCGTCTAAAACAGCATTAACAGTAGTTTGGTCAACGCCTGTAACAGAATACATTGCAGTACCCAAATGTTGTACTTCTCTGGGGGTCAGTTTCTGAAGTACGGCCGCAGCTTCATCTTCGCCAAGAAGCATCATTAATATTGCTGACTTTTCTGTACCACTTAATTCTTGGACATTCTCATCTGTATTTTCTTCAGCCATTTTTGTCCCCTACTTGAGTAACTCTAAATCATCACGCATCATTTGTTTGAAAACATTTGCAACTCTTCCTGCTTCGTCTGTAACAATCATACGAACAAGAGCAACTTTGTCATCATAAGTGTTTGCGGTGTCTAATAGATCAGCCGAAATCCCACCCTTTTTCTTTGGTTTGAGCTTGGCTTTAATTTCGTCAAGACTTTCGCCTTCATCAACTTCAACTGCGGCTGTTTCAGTAGCTCGCTTTGCAGCGATGTCCGCCATTGTTTCAGCTTCAGCATATAACTCCATAACTGAGTTGGTACTTGCTGTTGGAACCAATATTTTATTCAACATGGGGCGAACAACACCTAATGCTACGACGCCTATTAATAGAACTAAAAGGCTATTCTCAACAGTGGACCTAAACCAAGTTGTATCGTATAATTTTTCCTCAAAACCATCAAATTCATCTACAAAAGGTTGGGATGTTATTGTAAGGGTATCGCCTCGCTCAAGCTTAATACCAAGAGCACTTTTCACAAGGTTTTCTAACTCTTGAATAACCTCTTGAGCAACTGGTTGATAGGAAATTTCATTAGTTTCCGGATCTACAACTTTCTTATCACGAATTAAAAGAGCTGCATCAATTCGTGTAATCACATTAGAAGGATTTTTAACCGTCTCAAATGTTTTGCTATTTTCATAATTCTTCAATTCTGTAGAAGACTTTGTCTCAAATTTTTGGTTCTCTTTATTATTAGCTTGATTTATTGCCGCACCGGCTTGGTTTTCTTGCTGATTAACCGTAGCCTCTTCGGGAGGCTCATTCGATATTGCACCTGGAATTCCCATCGCTTCTTTTTTGGCTGTAACATTCAAAGAACTTTGTTCGCTTAAAGTAGCAGAAGCATCGGGATCAACTATCTCTTGGGAAAGCTCACGCCTAGTAAAATCTATCTCAATATTAACTTGTGCGTTAACATTGTTGCTGCCAACTATAGGTGTAACGAGGCTTTGAATACGGTTTCTATAAATACTCTCAAGCCTCATCCGATACTCGAGCTGGTTATCAGCCAATATTTGATCTGGATCATCGGGGGCATTCGATAATAAATTTCCAAATTGATCAACAATAGAAACATTATTTGGGTTCATGCCTGGTATCGAAGAAGAAACTAAATTCGTAATTGCCAAAACTTGCGTTTTATCCAAAACACGGCCATTTTTTAGGTTTAGAAATACTGATGCAGTGGGAGGTGTTTGATCCCGCACAAAAACAGATTTTTCAGGCAGAGCTAAATGCACTCTGGCTGCTTTAACGCTACTGATCTCAGTTATAGATTTAGCCAATTCCACTTCTTGGACTTGGCGCAATCTTACGCCTTCGACCGATCTGGAAATCCCTAAAGGCAAATTATCCAAGTTATTACCATCATCGCCAGAAAACTCAGGTAAACCTTGAGCAGCTAAAGCTATGCGGGATTGGTGGTATTCATTAGCAGGAACTAAAATTTCGCCAGTTGCCGGATTTAATTGCACGTCTACGCCCATATTTTTTAAAGAATTCAGTACTTGAGATTTTTCGCTCTCTGACAAAGAGCTATATAAAGTTGTCATCTCAGATTTTTGCATTCCTAAATATAAAACGATTGCAGCCACAGCTGTTAACGTAGCTAACAAGGTTGGGAAAGCTCTTCTGAAGCCAGGTTGATCTATAGCTTCTCTAACACGTGCTAATGCATTCGAAGACGTCGCAAGTAGACCTGTCCTCTGTGTCACCAGAGGTGCTTCATTTTGAAATTGCTCAACGTTTGCCATAATTTAAATCCACTACACTGGCATATTCATAATATCTTTGTATGCGCTCAATGCCTTATTGCGCACATTCAGGGTCAGCTGGAAAGCAAGTGAGCTGACTTGTTGACCAACCATTACACGGGCCAAATCATTTTCAACGCCAAGCTCAAAGTTCTTAGCTAACTGATTGGCAGTATTTTGAGTTTTAGCCACTTGATCCAGCCCTTCGCCTAAACGCTCAGAGAAGCTTGGAATAGATTTTTCTTGCAACAAATTGATTTTATCCGTTGCTTGACTAATATTGTTTATTTTTTGCTGGACTAATTGTGTATTAGAAGCGGTAATTTTCATAGTACCATCTCACTCGAGTTTTTTGTTCTGAACTTTGCAGCCAAAGCTTCAGCGGTGTTTGTAGGTTTGCCTTTTTCAAAATCATCAAAAATTAAATCAGGAATACATATAGAATTATTTGTACAAAGTATTTTTGCGCGCTGAATAACATTATAAAGCTCACGAACATTTCCTGGCCAATGATATTCCATTAGTTTTTCGAAAGCTTTTTCAGATATTTTAACCTTATCTTCACAATTACTATCAAGAGAAAACAGCATGTTAGCAACTATAGCCGGTATATCAAACTTACGATCTGATAGCCGCAAAGTATTTAATGGGAATACATTTAGCCGATAGAAAAGGTCTTCGCGAAACCTACCGGCTTTCACCTCCTCGGCCATATTCCTATTAGTTGTAGCGATTAGTCTTACATCAACACTAACTTCGGAACTGCTTCCAATTGGCATTACCTTTTTTTCTTGAATAACTCTCAATAGCTTTGCTTGCAGAGCTATTGGCATTTCTGAAATCTCATCTAACAGTACTGTACCCTCATCAGCGGCCCGAAGTAGGCCCTTGTTTGGCTGTACTGCTCCCGTGAAGGATCCCTTTTCATGTCCAAATAACATTGACTCTAGCATTTGATCCGGAATTGCCGCACAATTTACCGCGATGAAAGCTTTCTCTGCTCTATTTGAAAAATGATGAATGAGGTTTGATACGACCTCTTTACCTGTACCCGTTGAACCATTAATGAGCACCGTGGCATCAGTAACTGCTATCCTTTTAATTAAAGCAGTAAGTTTCAAAGAATTCTCGTCTTTTGCTGGAAGATTAGGATAATTTTTGAGAATTTGTTCAATGAAATAGTGAAGATAAAAATCTTTTTCTGGACCAGCGGTATTCAGGTCGACTGGTAAGTAGAATAAAGTTACAGCTCCGTTTAAGTAATAATCGACTTTGAATTCAGATGCAGAAAATATCGCTAAAACTGCTTTTTTAAACTTATTTTCTCTCAAAAACGAAACAAATTTTCCGCTGTTATTAAATTGAAAATCAGAAGGCATACTAGCAACGTATATGTCTTCACAACCATCAGTTGACGAAACATTGCTGTCATTAGATAAAAAGCAATCTACACCACGGCCAATTATCGATGAGCGTAGCTCAGAAGCGAATATCTCGTTTGTATAATCAACTTTGATCATAAGTTTACCTCCGGGAAAAACAGTGCAACGAGAATGCCATTCTTTTTTTATCTATACTTTTCAGACATTTATAAATTTTTGTAATAAAATATTTTTTAAAATAAAAAAAATCTTCAAAAATTTGACATATAAGCTAAATAAATGTTTCACTAAGACGTTTTCATGAATACGGAGGACCGAATAATGAATATAGCTTTCGCGCGAAATGAATACAAAAACACTAAATCTAGCTCTTTAGGAAGTAAATCAGAAAACTTTGAAGCGGTTAGTATTGCTTTAGGACAGCTGTTAACCTCTATGCAGGGACTACGAGAGGCAACTGAGATAGAGCAAAAAGATGCATTTTTCGAAAAATCTTTAACCAGTATTTATTTCCTCCAAAAGTGTCTTGATTTTGAAGCTGGTGGAGAATTAGCAAAAAATTTGTTTCGAGTTTATGAATTTACAAGACAAGCAGTGCTAGACTTTGTTTTAAGAGAAAAAGGGTCAGATAATATGGACAAATCCGTAGAATACATTACTCTGATTCAAGAAGGTTGGACTAGTATAGAAGACTCCGTATAAGGAAACATGGATAAGCACTGCCCTGTATTTATTTTGGAATGCGCAGCTACTTTTATTTGTGAAAATTTTTTAAGTGGGACACTCCCTCTTGAAACAATTTGCAAAAAAGTACGAGACCACATTGTGACAGAATATAAAGAATTGCCGATAGAGGACTTGCAAGATATCGCCGAGGCATTCTTAAGAGTACTATCTGAAGCCAATGTAGATGAAGCTGAAGTTGTACTGAGAAACTACGCATTTGAGCGAGTTACATTCAGAAGAAGTGGCAAGGAAAGAAACTGGGAGTCAATGCTGTTCGACCCTATGAAAGGTTTGAAAAGCTTCAAGCTTGACTTAAAACTTTTCAGAAGAAATTTCCAAGCTTTTCTCTTTAGGTACAAACAGCAGAAAAGAACTGGAATGCCTGAAAGTTGGGAGCTCAAGAATTTTAAAACAAACGATTTTTTAATGGCTCTAGGTTCTATTGAATTCAGCCCATTTGATATATTGGATCAAGCGTAAATATTAATTTTATTATGGTCCGATGGAGTTGCGGGCTTCGATATTGAAAAATATTTAATTCGCGCAGTGTTATGTACAAAAACTGGAGCAATATTTTGACTTAAGGCCATCTGTTCAACGATTAGATGGGAAGGGGATAAATATGGACTGTAAACCCTTTTTAA
>TARA_B100001057_G_scaffold353027_1_pt1 | contig 16291 bp, 16 predicted proteins | sample TARA_B100001057 | Tara Oceans TARA_B100001057 (sample SAMEA2621839) | marine metagenome | biome: marine biome (ENVO:00000447); feature: surface water layer (ENVO:00002042); material: "saline water (ENVO:00002010), including plankton (ENVO:xxxxxxxx)" | depth 5 m
GATGCATATTCAAGCCATTGATCTATGGTTATTCCATTACCTTTAGACTTAGAAATCTTTTCTCCCTTTTCATCTAAAAATAATTCATATGCAAAACCAGATGGGTTTGTTTTTCCAATGAGTTTAATTATTTTTGTTGATAAAATTGCACTTTCAATAAGATCTTTCCCATACATTTCAAAATCAATATCCAAAGCATACCATCTCATTGCCCAGTCTACTTTCCATTGTAATTTACATTTCCCATCTAAAATACTCGTTTCTAATTTCGTTCCTTTGTTATCAAAAATAATTTTTGAATTTTCTTTATCTATTTCTTTAACTGGAATTTCTAATACTTGTCCTGTTTCGGGACATAAAGGTAAAAAGGGACTATAAGTTTTTTGACGGTCTTTTCCTAATGTTGGTAATATAATATTCATGATCCCATCATAGTTTTCCAATATAGTTTGAAGTGAAGAATTAAAAAAACCTGATTTATAAAGTAGTGTTGAGCTTTTAAAATTATAATTAAATCCAAAACTATCTAAAAAAGTTTTTAACATTTCATTGTTATGCTCTCCAAAACTTTTAAATTTATTAAATGGATCAGGGACCTGTGTAAGTGGTTTGTGCAAATTTTTTTCTAATAAATCTTTTTGAGGCACGTTTTCTGGAACTTTTCTCAATCCATCCATGTCATCTGAAAATGTGATAATCTCAGTTGGTAAATCTGATAATTGTTTAAGCGCATTTACCATCATTGTTGTTCTAGCAACTTCTCCAAAAGTTCCTATGTGTGGTAAACCACTCGGACCGTAGCCTGTTTGAAGAGTAATTTTTCCTTTTTTTTCAATAAATGATTTTCTCTCTCGAAGCATTTTTTTAGCCTCGACAAAAGGCCAAGCACTTGTTTTTTCTAAATTTTCTTTTTTAATCATGAATAATTACAAAAAATCTTAAATTAACGATTAAGTTAATTCTTATAGAGTTGAAATTTATTTTCCATAAAATAATGTTCATTCAAAATGTCTAATTATAAAACCGTTTTTTTTACACTTGGAATTCTGCAGATAATTCTTGGAATTTTTATGTTCATTCCGATAATAATTCAATTTCTTTATAAAGAAGTGGACTCATCATTTTTTGGAGCTTCATTGGTAACAATTATTTTTGGGACTTTATTTTTTTTATCAAATTTAGATCATGAAAAAAAATTAAATTTACAACAGGCGTTTCTATTGACAGCTTTATCTTGGTTAAGTATAGCCATTTTTGGTTCACTTCCATTTCTATTCTCTGACAGTGGCTTTTCTATAACGAATGCTTTTTTTGAAAGTATGTCCGGTATTACAACAACTGGATCAACTATAATTTCCAATCTAGAACTTATGCCTAAAAGTATTTTACTTTGGAGGGCAATACTTCAGTGGTTAGGTGGAATCGGAATTATTGTAATGGCTATTACACTAATGCCAATTATGAATGTTGGTGGGATGCAATTATTTAAAATTTCAAATAATGACTCCTCTGAAAAAATTTTACCCAAGTCTAAAGAAATAGCATTAAGATTAATTTTTATTTATTCTGGTTTAACTATTTTATGTGCAATTTTTTACAAAATATTTGGAATGAATATTTTTGATAGCATTACCCACTCAATGACTACAATTGCAACAGGTGGGTTTTCTAATTACAACGAGTCAATTGGATTTTTTAATAGTATCTCTATAGAAGTTTGTTCTATGATATTTATAATATTGGGCAGTTTACCTTTTATTGCTTACCTTAAATTTATTGCTGGGAATCAAAAAATATTTTTAATCGACATACAAATCAAAACTTTTTTAAAAATAATATTAATAAGCATTTTTATTTTATCCATATACTTAGCAATTAGTGATTCATCTCAATTCAATTTACGGTCAGTTTTCTTTAATGTTATTTCAATTTTAACTGGTACAGGATATGTAAACGCAAGATTTGACAACTGGGGTGGTTTTTCATTGGTTTTATTTCTTGTATTGATGTTTATTGGCGGTTGTGCAGGATCTACTACTTGTGGAGTAAAAATATTTAGAGTGCAAATACTTTATTTATTTATAATTAACCAAATTAAAAAAATTATTTACCCAAAAGGAATTTTTGTAATTAAATATGATAAAGATCCAATTGATCAAAAATTTATTTCCTCAGTTATCTCATTTATTTATATGTACCTTATAATTTTCTTTTTATTAACTGCATTATTGTCTTTAACTGGACTGGATTTTATTACTTCAATTTCTGGAGCAGCAACTTCCATTTCAAATGTAGGTCCTGGTTTGGGGTCAATTATAGGACCAAACGGAAATTTTTCTACACTTCCTGAGATTTCTAAATGGATACTTTCATTGGGTATGATTTTAGGAAGACTTGAATTATTTGCAATACTAGTTTTATTTCTCCCATCTTTTTGGAGAAATTAGATTTATGAAAAATTTAAATATATTTTTTAAAGAAAAACCAATAAAGATGTTATGCTTAGGATTTTCATCAGGCCTTCCAATTCTTTTGGTTTTTTCAACACTTTCTGTTTGGCTAGTCCAGGCTGGTATTAGCAGAAGTACAGTAACTTTATTTAGTTGGGCTGGATTTGCCTATGCTTTTAAATACTTGTGGTCACCAATAGTTGACAATTACCAACTACCCTTTTTAAAAAATTTTGGACACAGGAGAAGTTGGCTTTTAATTAGTCAAATACTCATAATATTTTCGTTAATTTTAACTTCTTTTTCAGACCCTCAAGAAAATCTTTTTTATACAGCTTTATTCATTACTTTTCTCGCTTTTTCAAGTGCAACACAGGACATTATAATTGATGCTTTTAGAATTGAATCGGCCCCTCAATCACTTCAGGGCCCTTTATCTTCAATGTATATTGCTGGCTACAGAATAGCAATGCTTGTAGCAGGAGCTGGCAGTTTGTGGTTCGCTTCTTTTTTAGGAACAGAAACATATAACCAAGATGTTTGGAAAAAAGTTTACCTAGTAATGTCGATCTTTATGTTAATAGGTATTTCTGCAACATTAACTTCTCAAGAACCAAAAATTAAAAAAAATATAAAATCAAAAAACCATATGAATTTTTTGATTACAATTATAATTTCTGTAGTTGGTTTTATATACTTGTACTCTATAATTGAAAATCCTTTTAATAAAGACGACATTATAAAAAGTTTTATATTTTCTTCATTAAGGCTTTTATTGTGTTTTGTAATATCTTTTTTGATAATCAAATTTTTAATTTTAAGTAAATTTGCCTCACAAAAAAGTATCACCCAGAGTTATATAAATCCTATTTCAAATTTCTTAAAAAAATACAGTAAATTTGCTTTTTTGATTCTTTTGCTTATTGCTCTATATCGAATTGCTGATGTAGTAATGGGTGTAATGGCTAATATATTTTATCTTGAAAAGGGATATAAAATTTCTGAAATAGCAACATATTCTAAATTTTTTGGAGTTTTTGCAACAATCTTAGGAGGATTTATTGGTGGGTACTGCTCTTATAAATTTGGAACAATGAAATCTCTATTTTTTGGTGCTCTTATAGCCGCTATAAGTAATTTGTTATTTGCATGGTTGGCTGTTTCTCCTATTAGTATTAATTTTTTAATAATTGTTATTACAGCAGATAATATAGCAAGTGGATTTGCGGGTGCTGCCTTTGTCATATATTTGTCAGGATTAACTTCAATTAAATTTACAGCAACACAATATGCTTTATTTAGTTCAATTATGTTATTTTTACCAAAACTTATTGCCGGATATTCTGGAAGTTGGGTCGATATAATGGGATACCCTTACTTTTTTACTCTTACTGCTATTTTAGGACTGCCAGTTCTATTTTTAATATTATTGATAAGTAAAGTGGCACCAATTAAAAATTAATATGATTAATAATTATCCACTTATAAATATCTATGAAAAACCTAAAAATTATTCTGCTATTTCATCACAAATGATTTATGGAGAAAAATTTTCAGTTATTTCAACAACAAAAAATTGGCTTAAAATAAAAACTAATTTTGATAATTATGTGGGTTTTATCAAAAAAAAAAAATTTAAAGACAATCTTAAATTAACTCATAAAATCTGTAAATTAAAAACGAAAATTTTTAAAAGGTTGAATAATAAATTTATATCCACAAATAAGTTTCTTTATTTTTCATCTAAAATTTCAATTAAGAAAAAAAATAAAGGATATATTGAGTTTGATACAAATAAATGGATAAAAACAAATGATTTAAAAAAAATAAATCATATCGAAAAAAATTTTACTAAAATTGTTAAATCTTTTTTAAACACCAAATACCTTTGGGGTGGCAAAACTGCAGAGGGAATTGATTGTTCTGCACTTATACAGATTTATTTTTATTATAATAAAATTTTTTTTCCTAGAGATACAAAAGACCAGATCAAATTTCTTAAAACAGTACCTAAAAAAAAGATGTATGATAAAATGATTTTAATTTTTTGGAAAGGTCATGTCGCCTACTGTTTAAATAAAAAAAATTTAATTCATGCTTATGGGCCTAAAAAAAAGGTATTAATTATGAATATTAAAAAAACTATTAATGAAATTCTGACTAAATCAAAATTAGAAATAAAAGGTATTAGGAAAATTAATGTTAACTGATAATGAAGTAAAAAAGAAATTTGATATACTTGCAAATAAATTACAAGCTGGTTTGTATGAGGATGTAATCAATGAGTCTTCAATTTTACTTAAAAAAAGACAACATCAAGTATTTTTCAACTTATTAAGTCTTGCGTATCAAGCAACAGGTGAGTTTCAAAAATCAGCAGATATAATGGAGAAAGCTTTAAAAATGAATTCTAATAATCCGTATTTTTTAAATAATATGGGAGTAAGCCAACACAAATTAGAAAATTTTTTTTTAGCTGAAAAATATTTCAATAGAGGTTTGGAAATTGCACCTAATTATATCAACATACTTAATAATCTTGGTAATTTAAAGAAAGATTTAAATTTTACAAATGAAGCAATAGAATATTACAATAAATCTCTTAGTATCAAAAAAGATATTGTTGAAACACATTTAAACATTGCTAACTGCTATCAATCAATTGGCAATTATGAAAAATCTGTTGAACATTTAAAAGAAGTTTTGAAATTAAATCCAAAATTTACAATTGGTGATCGACTTATATCTTCTATGAAGCGCTATGAGAAAACTGACACACACTTGAATGAAATGCTTACAAAAATTAAAAAATTTGACTTAAATGATGAACAATTGTCCAATCTATATTTTGGTATTGGAAAGGCTTACGAAGATTTAAAAGATTACTCGAAATCATTTGAAAATTACAAAAAGGGAAATTTAATTCTTAAAAAATTAAATCCATTTGATATTAGAACTGAGGAAAGAAATTTTAAGAATATTAAAAAAAAATTTTCAATAAAATCAAACATTAATATTCCAAGAAATTTAAGAAAAATTATATTTATTGTAGGAATGCCAAGATCTGGTACCTCTTTAGTAGAGCAAATTTTATCATCTCATAAAAATGTATATGGGGGTGGTGAACTTACAATTTTACCCAATATCATTAAAAAAAAAATTTCTAAAGAGTATGATGACTTTTCATTAAACGATATACCAAAAATTGAACAACTGTTTTTAGAATGTTCTAATGATTATATTGATAAAATAAAAATATTGGATCCATCTAAAAAAGATTTTACAGATAAAGCTCCCTTAAATTTTAGATTTATTGGTTATATCAAAAAAATTTTTCCAAACTCAAAAATAGTCCATTGTAAAAGAGATGTTGTGGACATTGCCTGGTCGAACTACAAACATTATTTCCACGGTAGTTTACCATTTTCCAACGATTTAGCTGATATAGCTAAATATTTTAAACTTTATTTAGATCTTATGAATTTTTGGAACAAGGATTTTACAAATGATATTTACAACATAGAATATGAAAAACTTGTAAATGAGCCTAAAATAGAAATTGAAAATCTTTTAAAATTTTGTGATCTTGAATGGGATGATCAATGTATGAAGCACGAGGAAAATTCTAGATCTATAAAAACTGCAAGTGCCACTCAAGCTAGAAAGCCAATTTACAAATCTTCTATTAAATCATCCAATTTTTTTAAAGATTACCTAGAAGAACTGTTTGAAAATATAAAAGACTAAATTTCTCTTCCAAAATTTGGTTTATTCACATCTTGTTTTAATTTAATAATTTTAGATCTCACTTTTTTTGTTTTTAACAATTTCTGTAATATTAATTTATTATTGTTTACAAGAATGTCTTTTTTAAATGATTTTAAATTTTTGATGAATAAATCTATAGCATTAGAAATATTTTTTTTATTATCAAAAAAAATATCTCTCCACATTATTTCATTAGAAGCTGCTATTCTGGAGAAATCTCGCAGACCACCAGCACTATATTTTATCAGATCATATTTTTGTTTTTTTTCGAAATCTTGAGCCGATTTAACTAAATTATACGCTACTAAGTGAGGTAAATGACTTGTCATCGAAAAAATCTTATCGTGTCGCTCTGGGCTCATTATAACAATTTTTGATCCCATTTTTTTCCAAAAAGAACTTAAAAATTTAAGGTGTTTGATGTTTGTTTTTTTATCTTTTATTAAAACACACCATTTGTTCTCAAAAAGATCGTATTTGCCATTTTCTGGACCACTTACTTCCGATCCAGCTATTGGATGACTTGAGGTCCAAAAGATATCTCTCCTTAAGTTTTTTTTTATCACCTCTGATGATTTTAGTTTTGAAGATCCAATATCAGTGACAATATGCTTTGGAGTTAAAGACCTATTAATCTTAGTTATTATTTTTTTATATTCACTCATTGGTGTACAAAATATAATCAGTTCAGATTGAAGAACTGCATCATTAATTTTTTTGACGATAATTCCAGGCAAGTTTAATTTCTTAATTTTTTTTTGATTTTTTTTTGATTTTTCATAAACAAATATTTTTTTAGCTAATCTCTTTTTGTGAATTTTTCTTAAAAGCGATGAGCCTAATAAACCACATCCTATGATTAAAATATTTTTCATTTTTTAAATAAGCTTTCTACTTCTTGAATAAATTTTAAACTATCACTTCTTGAGCCAATTGTTAATCTTAACGTATTATTTATTTTATAACTCTCCTCGGTTGATCTTAGAATAATACCTTTTGATTTAAGTTTTTTATAAAAATGTTTAGCACTCAAATTGCATTTTACAAAATTTAAAAGTAAAAAATTAGCTGAAACCTCGTTAGAATAAATCTTATATCTTTCTAAAAAATTTTTTAGTTTTGCAGCATACACAAGATTATGTTTAATTGACTTAGAAATAAACTTTTTATCTTTTAATGCCTCCACTGCTGCTTTTTGTGCCACACCATTAACGTTGAATGGTGGCTTAATTAAATTTAAATTTTTAATAATTTTTTTTGAACCATATCCCCATCCTACCCTCAAAGAAGATAGTCCATAAATTTTTGAAAAGGTTCTCAAAATAAAAACATTTGATTTATTTTTAAACAGGTCTAGTCCAGTTTTATAATTTTTATTTTTCATATATTCTGCATATGCATCATCAACTACTAATAATATATTTTTTCTTAATTTTTTTCTTAAGATAGTAAGTTCAAATTCATTTAAAAAAGTTCCTGTTGGATTATTTGGATTAGCTAAAAAAACTATTTTTGTTTTTTTTGTAACTTTTTTTAATATCTCAAATATTGATATCTTGAACTTATTTTCTTTTGAAAAGATAACTTTTGCTCCTGCTATTTTTGAATATATTCTATACATCAAAAAACTAAATTGTGGAACTATCACCTCATCTTTAGGTTTTAAAAATAATTGACATATCATCTGAATAATTTCATCTGATCCGGCTCCACAAATAATTCTATCTTGATGACATTTAAAACTTATAGAGATTTGTTTTCTCAATTCTTTTGTATTCCCATCGGGATATCTAAAAAAATTAAAGTTCTTATTTGAATATATCTTTTTTACTCTTGCACTTACTCCCAAGGCTGACTCATTTGCAGAAAGTTTGATAATCTTTCTTAATTTTTTAACATTTGATTTGCCTGGTTTATAAGTCTCAATATTAAATTTTTTAAATTTAAGGTTTGTCATCTTTATAATTTTTAGTTCTTTATAAATAAAATAACAATTTTTGATATAGTATTAGTAAAAATATTTTTAAAATTGACATACCAATTAACTTCTTGTACAAAATTTGTGCGCTGATTTAACTGAATTGCGAGCGCTTTAAAAAAACCGCTAAAAAAGTTTTTTTCTCACAATTCAACTTTCAGCTCTAATTATGAATATAAAAGAAAATATAAAAACAATTATAATAAATAAGCCTCTTAAACTTGATTGTGGCCAAGTGATAAATAACTTCCCTCTAGCATACGAGACTTATGGGTCATTAAATGAAAATAAAGATAACGCAATTTTAGTATTTCATGCTTTGACTGGAGATCAATTTGTAACAGGCTTGAATCCTGTTACAAAAAAAGATGGGTGGTGGTCTTTCGCAGTTGGTCCAAATAAATCTATAGATACAAATAAATATTTTGTTATATGTGCAAATGTAATTGGTGGGTGTATGGGATCTTTTGGTCCTAGTCATGAAAATCCTGAAACTAAAAAAATTTATGGAACGGATTTTCCAGTAATAACAATTAATGATATGGTAAATGCTCAAGTAAATTTACTTGATCATTTTGGAATTAAAAAACTTTTTTCTATTATTGGTGGTTCAATGGGTGGAATGCAAGTTTTACAATTTGTAAGCAATTATCCGGATAAAACAAAAACTGTAGTTCCTATTGCTTGTACTTCTAGTCATTCTGCACAAAATATTGCATTTAACGAACTCGGAAGACAAGCGATTACTGCAGACCATAATTGGTTAGATGGAAAATATTCTACTAAAAATACAGTACCAGACAAAGGTTTGGCTGTTGCCAGAATGGCCGCACATATTACTTACTTATCAAAAAAAGGTTTACAAGAAAAATTTGGAAGAAAATTACAAGAAAGAGATGATCTTAAATTCGGTTTTGATGCAGATTTTCAAATTGAAAGTTATTTAAGATATCAAGGTTCAGTATTTGTTGATCGTTTCGATGCAAATAGTTATTTGTATATAACTAGAGCAATGGATTATTTTGATTTAGCAAAACAATTTAATGGTAATTTATCTAATGCCTTTAAAAAGACTAAAGCGAAATTTTTTATAATTTCATTTACCTCAGATTGGCTTTATCCAACTCAAGAAAATAAAGATATTGTAATTGCATTAAATGCAATTGGTGCAAATGTTGGATTTGTTGAAATAGAGTCAGACAAAGGTCATGATTCATTTTTATTAAATGTTCCAGATTTTTTAAAAACACTTAAAAATTTTCTTGATACTTCATACAAAGAAAAATCATCATGAAAACTGAATATAAAATAATTTTAGATTTAATTGGAGACAACTCAAGAGTACTTGATGTTGGGTGCGATGATGGTATTTTAATGGAGCTTTTAAAAAAGAACAAGAAAGTTGATATCAGAGGTATTGAAATTTCAAAAGAAAAAGTTCAAACATGTGTGTCAAAGGGTTTAACTGTAATCGAGGGTAATGCAGAGTTTGATCTAAAACAGTTTCCTGACAATTCTTTTGATTATGTTGTGCTTGGTCAAACCTTACAAGCATTTATAAATCCAGAAACTGTTATCAAAGAGCTCTTGAGAGTTGGAAGAAAGGCAATTGTTACTATTCCTAATTTTGGTCATTGGAAGGTGAGACTAGACTTACTTACTAAAGGAACAATGCCTGTAACCAAGACTTTGCCAAATAATTGGTATAACACTCCCAATATTCATATGTGTACGATTAAAGATTTTGTAAGTTTTTCAAAAATTATAAATTTTAAAATTTACAAATCCTTAGCTTTAATAAATCAAAATGTATCTGATATAAATAATTCAAACTTATTCTTCAAAAACTTATTTTCAGAACTTGGGATATTTTTGATCGAAAAATAATATGAAAATTGAAGTAATAAAATGCTTAAAAGATAATTATAGTTATTTAGTTTTAGACGAAAATAATAAAACTGCATGTGTTGTTGACCCAAGCGAGGCTAAACCTATTATAAATTTTGTTGAAAAGAAAAATATTAAATTAAAATATATACTAAATACACATCACCATTATGATCATATAGGCGGTAACCTTGAATTAAAAAAAAAATATAACTCTGATATAGTTGGTTTTATAGGTGATAAAAATCGTATCCCTGGAATCAATATCTTAGTAGAAGATAATCAAATTTGGAAAAAAAATAATTTTGAAGCAAAAATTTATCATATTCCAGGTCACACATCTGGACATATTGCTTTTCATTTTTTTCGTGAAAAAAAACTTTTTACAGGTGATACTTTGTTTTCACTTGGATGTGGTAGAATTTTCGAAGGTACTCATGAGGAAATGTTCAATTCATTAAATAAAATCAAAGAACTTCCAAGGGATACTGAAATTTACTGTGGACATGAATATACATTACAAAATTCTAACTTTTGTTTAGCTAATGACTCAAACAATTTAGAACTTCAAAAAAAAATTATAGATATAAAAAAAAAACTAAAAAATAACTTACCAACAATACCAACTACTCTGAGAGATGAAATAGAGTGCAATTTATTTTTAAAAGCTCAAGATCTCAAAAGCTTTTCAAAACTAAGAGATTTAAAGGATAATTTTTAACTTATTGAGCTTGACTAACGAATAGCTCAGACTATATTGCGGTTATTAAAATTAGATTATCTTTATGTCATACGCAGTAATACAAACAGGTGGAAAACAGTACAAGGTTAAATCTGGTGAAATTCTTAAAATAGAAAAATTACCAGAATCAAAACCTGATGCAAAAATAGAATTTAAAGAAATTTTAGCTTATGGTGACAATAAAGTAATAGAAGTTGGTTCACCACTTGTTCAAGGTGCAAAGGTTGAAGCAAATCTCTTAAAGAATAGTAAAAATAGAACAATTTTAATATTTAAAAAAAGACGAAGACAAAATTCTAGACGAAAAAATGGACATAGGCAGGAGTATTCTATGATAAGAATTAATAAGATTTTTTCAAAAGACGGTAAAGTTTTATCTGAAGCTGAAAAAATTTCAAAGCCTTCAAAAAAAGAAGAGGCTAAGAAAGAAACAAGTAAATAATTTTGAGTTAATTATGGCAACAAAAAAAGCAGGTGGTTCATCGAGAAACGGTCGGGATAGTGCCGGGAGGAGACTTGGTGTTAAAAAATATGGTGGAGAAAATGTCATACCTGGAAATATAATCGTTAGACAGAGAGGAACAAAAATATTTCCTGGTGAAAATGTTGGTATGGGTAAAGATCACTCAATTTTCTCTGTGATAAAAGGCAAAGTAGTTTTTAAGAAAACTAAATCAGATAGAACTTTTGTTTCAGTAAAACCCAATTAATAGTACAACTTAATAGATTGTTGTATTATGAAATTCTTAGATCAAGTAAAAATATATATCAAAGCAGGTAATGGTGGAGATGGTTCACCAAGCTTTAGACGTGAAAAATTTATTGAATACGGAGGACCAGATGGTGGGGATGGTGGAAGCGGTGGTTCAATAATATTAAAAGCTGAGCGAAATCTTAATACTTTAATTGATTATAGATATCAGCAACATCATAAAGCTAAAAGAGGAGATAATGGTGCAGGTCAAAATCGTACAGGAAAAAGTGGAGAAGATTTAATTCTTAAAGTTCCTCTTGGTACACAAGTTTTTGAAGAGGATAATAAAACATTAATTTATGATTTTGTTAAAATAGGTGAAAAATTTGTTGCTGCATCAGGAGGAAAAGGCGGTCTTGGAAATACAAGATTTAAAAGTTCAACTAATAGGGCTCCAAGAAAATTCACTAAGGGCACAGCCGGGGAAGAGTTTACAATTTGGCTTCAATTAAAGACAATTGCTGATATTGGAATAATCGGATTACCAAATGCAGGAAAATCAAGTTTGTTGGCAGCAATAACTAATGCAAATCCAAAAATAGCAAACTATCAATTTACAACTTTAAATCCCAATCTTGGTGTGGCAAGTTATGATGATAAAGAGGTAACAATTGCAGATATTCCTGGTTTAATTGAGGGAGCACATAAAGGTACAGGTCTTGGCATTCAATTCTTAAAACATGTAGAGAGATGTAAATCTCTTTTGCATATGATTGATATAACAAATAATAATTTAAAAGAAAGTTATAACCAGGTAAAAAAAGAATTAAAAAATTATAGTTCTAAACTTCTAAATAAAAAAGAACTTATAGTTCTTAATAAAACTGATTTAATTAGTAAAAGCGAAATTAAAAAAATTATTGAAGAATTTTCAAAAAATACAAAATCCGAAGTAATTTCATTATCAACGTTAGAAAAAAACTCTATATCTAAAATTAAATCAAAATTAATTACTTATGCATCTTAAAAATTCAAAAATAATAGTTATAAAGATTGGATCATCATTGCTTGTTGATGACAATAGAAAAATTAGAAAAAAATGGTTATTAAGTTTTGCAAATGATATCAAAAAATTAAAATCTAAAAACAAAAAAATAATAATTGTCAGCTCTGGTGCTATTGCTCTAGGCTGTAAGAAAATGAATTACAATAAATCGAATATAAAACTTGATAAAAGCCAAGCAATAGCATCTGTGGGTCAAATAGAGTTAATGAATTTATTTTCACAAACATTTTTAAAATATAAATTAAATATTTCCCAAATTTTGTTAACTTTAGATGATACAGAAGAAAGAAGAAGATCAATTAATGCTAAAAGGACTTTTGAAAACTTATTTCAGCTGAATTATATTCCAATAGTTAATGAAAATGACACTATAGCTACTTCAGAAATCAAATATGGGGACAATGATAGGTTGGCTTCAAGAGTAGCACAAATTACAAATGCAGACACTTTAATATTATTATCTGATGTTGATGGTCTTTATACAAAAAATCCAAAAATATTCAAAGATGCAAAATTAATTAAAAAAGTTAATAATTTGAATAAAGATATTCAAAACATTAATATTAAAGGTATGACTAAATTAGGAAGTGGCGGAATGAATACCAAAATTGAAGCAGCAAAAATCTGCAACTTAGCTGGTTGCAATATGGTAATTGCAAACGGACTATCCACAAGTCCAATCAGCTCAATCGAAAAAAAAGATAATTGTACATGGTTTATCTCTAAAATATCAAAACTTCATGCTAGAAAAAAATGGATTATTAGTTCAATCTCACCAAAAGGAGAACTAACAATTGATGATGGTGCTAAAAAAGCTTTGATAAATGGAAAAAGTTTATTGGCTGCTGGTATAAAAAAAGTAATTGGTAAATTTAAAAAAGGTGACCATATCAAGATTTTAGATGTCAAACGTAAAGAATTTGCAAGAGGTCTAAGTTCTTTTTCATCAGATGAGATTAACAAAATAAAAGGTAGTCACTCAAATGAGATTGAAAAAATACTTGGATATGTCTCAAAATCAGAGGTAGTTCATAAAGATGATATGGTTGAGGTTTAATGAGAAAATTATTAACAAATATTGGCATCAAGTCTAAAAAAGCTTTCTCATATCAAATAAGCTCAAAAAAAAAGGATAAAGTTTTAAGAGATTATAGTTATCTTATAAAAAAAAATAAAAATTTAATTATTAGTGAAAATAAGAAAGACATAGTTAATTCAAATAAAAAAGGAATAAAAAAAAATTTAATCGAAAGGTTGATTTTGGATGATAAAAAAATTTTAGGTATAATTAATTCAATAAAAAAAATTATTAAGTTAAAAGATCCTACTAATATTATCTTAAAAAGATGGAAAAGAACTAATGGTTTAAATATATCAAAAATATCAATTCCAATAGGTGTTATTGGTATTATATATGAAAGCAGACCAAATGTAACTTCTGATGTAGCTTCATTATGTTTTAAATCAGGTAACCCAGTAATCTTAAAAGGTGGTTCTGAAGCTTTTTACTCAAATTATATACTTTCTAGATTATTTAGAAAATCTCTAAAAAAAAATAATGTAGATGAAAATTTTGTTCAATTTATAAATTTAAAAAATAGAAGTGTTGTTAATTTCTTATTAACTAGGATGGGTAAATTTGTTGATATCATAATACCAAGGGGTGGAAAAAGTTTAGTAAAAAAAGTTCAAAATTTATCTAAAATTCCAACTATTGGACACTTGGAAGGCATATGTCACTCCTATGTTGATAAGGATGCTGACCCTAAAATTGCTAAAAGAGTAATTTATAATGCAAAATTGAGAAACACTGCAATTTGTGGAGCTACGGAAACAATTTTATTACATGAAAAAATAATTAAAGGATTAGGACATCAAATCTTAAAAAATTTAGAAAAAAATGGATGTAAAATAATAGGTGATGCAAAAGTAATAAAAAAATACAACGGTAAAATACAAAAAGCATCTAACAAAGATTGGTCTAAAGAGTATTTAGATTCAATTGTTTCAGTAAAATCAGTAAAAAATCTAGATGAAGCAATAATCCATATAAATAAATATGGAACAATGCATACAGATTGTATAATCACTCAAAATAAAAAATCCGCAAAAAAGTTTCTAAACAAAGTTAAAAGTTCCATTGCTATGCACAATACGTCAACTCAATTTGCTGATGGAGGAGAATTTGGTTTTGGTGGTGAAGTAGGTATATCCACTGGTGTTCTACCGCCGCGTGGCCCTGTTGGTTTAGATCAATTAGTTTCATATCAATATCAAATTTCAAGCAAAGGAAAAGTTAGGAAATAAATTGAATTTAAAAAAAAATAAGATTGGGATTCTTGGGGGGTCTTTTGATCCAGCTCACAAAGGTCATCTAGCAATATCCAAAGAAGCCTCTAAAAGATTCAAACTCAAAAAGATAATATGGGCTATTACAAAACGAAATCCATTTAAAAAAAAAAGCAATAAAAGTCTTTCAGCACGAATTAAAAAATGTAAAGAAATTATACAAAAAATTGATTATATCGAGGTAAAATTTTATGAGGACAAAATTAAGTCTAATAAAACAATTAATTTAATAAACTATTTCACTAAAAATAAGAAAAATGAAATTTATTTCTTAATGGGAGCTGATAACTTGATTAATTTTCACAAATGGCACAAATGGAAAATTATTTCGCAAAAATGTCATATTATTGTTTTTGATCGTCACGGATATAAAAAAAAATCCTTTGATTCGATCACATTTAAAAGGTTAAATAACAAAAAATTTAAATTTATAGAGTTTAATAAAGTCAATATTTCATCTTCTCAATTAAGAAAAATTTGATAATCTTTTTATAATTAATGGATAAAATTTTAGATTTAAAAAAAACAATAATTCAAACTCTAGACCTCAATAAAGCGCAAGACATAATTAGTATAGATCTTAAAGATAAGAGCTCAATGGCAGACTTTATGATTATTGCTAGCGGGACATCTTCCCGGCATATTCAGTCTTTATCAGAACAAGTTCTGGAAAAATTTAAAAATAATGGAGTGAAAGATTCTAAAATTGAGGGTAAAGATAGCAGTGAATGGAAACTTGTAGACGGAATCGACTTGATCGTACATATCTTTCATCCTGAAAAAAGGAAATTTTACGAATTAGAAAAAATGTGGTCTGAATTAATACCAAAAGAAAAATTGATAATATGATGAAAAAAAAAATTGGAATATTATTTTTGTTTTGTGTGATTTTTACTCAAGAGGTAAATTCTTCAGAAGATAATATTTATAAAAAGATTGATTTATTTGGTGAAGTACTCGAAAAAATAAATAAAGATTATGTCGAGGATGTTGATCAATCTAAAAGTATGGACGCAGCAATTAACGGGCTTCTTCAATCTCTAGATCCATATTCAGCTTATATGTCGCCTGAAATTTTTAATGAAATGCAAACTGAAACAAGTGGAGAATTTGGTGGTTTAGGTATTGAAGTGAGTATGGAAGCTGGAGTTGTAAAAGTTATTTCTCCTATAGATGATACGCCAGCGTCTAGAGCTGGAATTAAAGCTGGTGATTACATAGTCAAAATTAACAACACACAAGTTCAGGGAAAATCTTTAAGTGAAGCAGTTGATTTAATGAGAGGCCCTGTTGGATCAGGGATAGAATTAACAATAAGAAGACGGGGAGAGAAAAAAGCATTAACATTAAACATAAT
>TARA_B100001057_G_scaffold148426_1_pt1 | contig 16286 bp, 13 predicted proteins | sample TARA_B100001057 | Tara Oceans TARA_B100001057 (sample SAMEA2621839) | marine metagenome | biome: marine biome (ENVO:00000447); feature: surface water layer (ENVO:00002042); material: "saline water (ENVO:00002010), including plankton (ENVO:xxxxxxxx)" | depth 5 m
TTCAAGTGGTATGTTGTCATTACAATAGTTCAAAGAACGTTTTCAGACGATTCTGAAATGTGGGTAATTTTACCCAATAAAAAAGCTTCCGTAAGAAAGCGTTCGCAAAACTAGATATAATTTATATAACCACCAAGTAATTAAAATTTATTTAGTAAAAAGATTTTATGCGGTAAAAAGCTGAAAAAAGATCATTATTTACTGTTCCTAAAAATTGGAACTCTGCTGCATGGCTCACCATACATTAGACTCTTTACTACATTAGATAACCTCTTGGTTAACTCACTGTATACATAGTCTATATAAGGTATATCAGAACACCCCTTAACAATCACTTTTTTGTTTTTTAATGAATCTAAATCTAAATTATTAAGAGAAATATTATAAAGTTTTTCCTCTAAACTTCTAATATTTCCGATAACATAATCTAGAGAGTATTTATTTAAGTAATAAGATAGTAGTAAGAATGCCCAAGACGGTATAATTAAATTTTTATCAATAATTACATACACAAATTTTTTACTGTAAATCTGCCAGTCAAAATCCATCAATTTCTTTCTAAAAATTTTTTCAATTAGAACTCCATCTTCAAGGAAATCAGTAATATTTACTTTTTCTCTAATTCCCTGAGTGTAAAAATCTTTTACATCAATTGTAATTACATCTAAACCTTTAACCTTATTTACGATCTCATCCATTTTCCCTTCTTCTTAATCAAATAGAAATCTTTAATATAATTTGGCTCAAAAGTAGATAAATCTTCAAATTCATTTGAATTATATTTCTCAGATGTAATATCACCCATAAATCTTGAATCTGGCATAATATCTTTAATAAAAATAAAATTTTTTCTTTTTATAATTTTTTCAAACTTATCTGAACCATTACCAAAGAAATAAATTTCTTTATCCTTATATAAATCGAATGAATTTTCATCCAATACCAATGATTTATCATCTGATAATGAATTGAGATTATAGTCATAAATTTTTGTGTATACCTCCATTCTTCTTGCATCGACCATTGGACATAAAATTGAACTTTTATCATTTATATGGTTTAAGGCTGATTTAGATAAAATTTTTAAAGTGTTAATAGAAATTAATGGTTTCTTCAGTCCAAAACAAAAGCCTTTCATTGAAGATAATCCTATCCTTAATCCAGTGTATGACCCAGGACCTTTTGAAATTGAAAACGCATCAATCTCATTTATTTTAATTTTACTTTTTTTTAGTATATCATCAATTATTAAAATTAATAGTTTTGAGTGTGACCTCTCAATAATTGAATTTTGGAATTCAATCAAATTATTATCTTGAAATAATGACACAGAACAAAATTCAGATGTAGTATCAATACATAAAAACTTATTACTCATTATTATTTTTTTAATGATTTAAAAAGATCAATTACAGAGATTTCTATCTGCTTATAGGATAAAATTTTTGAAGATGAATAGATGAATACCATATAATACCCCTGAACATTCATTAAACTTTTGTTTAACCTGTAAGACTCTCTAATTCTTCTTTTTAGTAGATTTCTTTTTACAGAAGAATTAATTTTTGATTTTGAAACTGAAATTAAAACTTCGTTGATAGTGTCATTTTCTTTTCTCAGGTACCTAAAGTCGAAAGGAAATAAACTTATTTTTTTACCTTTTTTGAATACATGATCAATTATCTTTTTATTTTTTAATCTTTCCCCTTTTGAAAAAGAAAATTGTCCTGTATTGGACTCTTTAATCATTCTAATATATTACAATAAGTTATTTCTTATGTTTTTTTTCGTCAGAAACAGTTAATTTTTTTCTTCCTTTTGCTCTCCTTCTTGCAATTACATCTCTACCGTTGGCAGATTCCATTCTCTTCCTAAAACCATGCTTATTTGATCTTTTTCTTTTAGATGGCTGAAATGTTCTTTTCATATTATTAAAAATTTATTTAGTAAAGATAAATACTTTTGATATTAAAAAATTATCCAATTGAAAGTTTAATATCTTCAATTACACCTTTTTCTAATCTCGGTCCCAATTTTGTTACGACCTTTGATGAAAGTAAAGACGCAAGATTGCCAGATTGTTCTAATGACATTCCATTATTTATACCATATAAGAAAGCACCAGCATAGGTATCTCCTGCACCAACAGTATCAATAGCATTTACTTTATATGGTTTTATTTTTATTTTTTTATTTTCAGTTAATATCAATGATCCCTTTTTACCATCGGTAATTACAACCATTTCTGAGATATTAAGAAGATTATTACAACATTCATCAAAATTTTTTTTACCAGAAAACATTATAGCTTCGTCCCTATTACAAAATAGTAAATCAATTTTTTGATCTAATATTTGATCGAACTTTGTCTTAAAGTATTTTACCATACTGAGATCCGAAAAAGTTAAAGCAATTTTAATATCATTCTCTCTACAATAAGAGATTGATTTTTCAATTGCACTAACAGCTTTATCAGATGTGACTAGATACCCCTCGATATATAAGTATTTTGAGAGAGAAAGATCGTCAAAACTAACATTATCTATTGAGTAATTTGAGGAGACCGCAAGACATGTGTTCATTGTCCTCTCAGCATCGGGTGTTGTTAGAACTAGACAAGAGCCAGTCATACCAGGACCAAAATAATAATCTTCATCAGCAGTAAATACATTACTTTTTCTGATATCATCGAGAAATAAGTTTCCGTATTCATCGTCAGAGATCAGAAATGATAGAAAACTAGAACCCCCAAGTTGAGATAAAGTATATACTGAATTAGTTACTGATCCACCAGATTGAATGAAGGGATTTGAATTTCTAATCTTATCTATAATTGTCTTCTGTTTATCCTTTTCTACTAATGTCATCAAGCCTTTCTCAATTTTATTATCAGTTAAGAATTTATCTGTCACTAAGCAGACACAATCAACTAATGCATTCCCCATACCAAAGACATCATACTTTCTCATTCTATTTTTTTTAATTTTATAACTCTATCTGGATAATCTGATATTATACCGTCAATATCAAATTTTAAAACATTTGCAATATCGGAATAAGAATTAACTGTCCAAGGAATAATTTTTATTTTTTTTTCTTTTAAATACATTATATCTTCCTCATTAAGATAAATGAATTCTGGACTAAAAATATAGGGATTAAATCCTAGCTCTTTCAGATTTTTTTTTACATCATAATTTTCTGAAACTAGAAGTGATAACCTTATATCTTGAAAATAATTGTTTATATATTGAAGAACTCTAAAGTCAAAACTTTGTATTGTAACTCTTGTCTGTATATTATATTTCTTTACTATGTCTAGTACTAATTGTGAGAATACATCTACCTCAGGGTGAAAGATACCATCAGTTGCTGAGCTAGATTTAATTTCTATATTATATAGGGGTGTATATTGAATGCTATCAGAATATTTCTCAATTGTATGTATTACTTCATTTAGAGTAGGCTTATATGAAGATATTTTCTTTTGATTTGGAAAAGATTTATTTCCAATAATCCCACAATCAAAAGTTTTTATTTGATCATATTTTAGATCGTAAGTATTATACTTATAAATATCTTCTCTAATTTGATTTAAATTACCATCGACACATATATGACTGGATATCCAAGGCTCATGAGATACAATAACCCTATTATCTTTACTAATAACAACATCTAGCTCGATTGTATTTACTCCAATATCTATTGATTTTTTAAAACCAATCACTGAATTCTCGGGATAAAGGCCTCTAAACCCTCTATGACCCTGAATGTCAAAGTCACTGTCATTTTTACAAGAGACAATAAAAAGAAACAGTATAAAAAGGTTATTTTTTATTTTCAAGTATAGATAGAGTGGAAAACAAAAGAAAAATACCTAGTGATACGTAAAGATAAATGTCATGTGTATTATTAAATAAAAATTCATAAACACTTACACCCAAAACTCCACCAACTAGTGGTCCTAGTACTGGAATCCATGAATAATTTAATTTAGAATCTCCCTTTCCACTTATTGGAAGGATATAATGCGCTATTCTTGGAATAAAATCTCTAACTGGATTAATAGCATAACCCGTTGTACCTCCAAGAGAAATACCTATAGCACATACCAAGGCGCCAACAATAATTGGATTTAAACCCTCAGCAAAATTATTGATACCAATAAACTTAAGCCCAAAGAGTAAAGTGAATGTCCCTATCAACTCACTATTCAAATTTGACCATTTTGAGTTAATAGATGGGGATGTTGCAAAAACTCCTAATTTAACATCTTGATCTTTAGTAGCAGACCAATGGGGCATATAGTGAATGTATATAAGAACACAAGCTAAAAAAGCACCTAGACATTGACCAATTATGTATTGAACAGCGAGTAAAAAATGGATTTCACCTGAAGATAAAAGCCCTACTGTAACTGCAGGGTTTATATGTGCTCCACTGTACTGGCTTGCATAAACACCTAAAGTAACCGCTAAACCCCAGCCAAATGTTCCCACTGACCAACTATTACCTTCTTTGTTAGAGTAGCTTTTATTTAAGGAGAGTCCGGCATTAAGTCCACATCCAAATAACACTAAAACAAAAGTTCCAATTGCCTCTGATAAAAGTTCATTCATTTATTTTATATTTATACTTAAGTAATTTATAAAATTTAAACTTTATGACTCTGAGATATTTAGTTATAATTCTCTTTTTTATATTTAGCTGTAAACCTATTGAACCTGTTAATTTTATTGAGGTAAAAGATGTAAAAATAAACAGGTCAAAAGATGATGGGATCTTCATCACTGCTCAGATTATTTTAGAAAATCCGAACAAAGTTAAAATAACTATAAATGAAGTAGATGTTGATATTTACGCAGAAGACATAGTTTTGGTAAGTATTAACGATAATATGCCAAGAGAATTAAAGGAAAATACTGAATCAACCATAGACATTAAAGGACTTATTAATGTAGATAACTTAGAAAAAATTTTAAACCAAAAAGGATTAGCTATAATCTTAGGTAACGAGGATATAGGCCTAAAATTTATTGGTAAAATTGTAGCTAAAGCTTATGGCATTAAAGATGAAATTGAGATCAACTACAGTATTGAAAGTGTCAAGGGTTTAATTAATTGAATTTTGTAATACCTTTTACATAATCCTTCAAATTTTTTAGCTCTAATTTCCATTCACTTGAATTCATAATAGAATGACTAATTAAGTATTTTTTTAATAATTTCAAGTAATACTCTAATTGATCAATCTCAAAATATACTACTGAATTTCTTTGTGTAAAAAAATCTTTTAAACTGAAACACATCTCTCTCCTTCTACAATAAAGGAATTCTGCAATAATTATTTCATCACAATTAGCTTCATCATTAAATATCTTAAATATTTCTAAACATCCATCCCCATAAATATTATATAATCTACTAAAGTCATTGTGGGATATTCCAAACTCAGCACTCTGATTCCCACAGAAATTATAATCATTATCAAACAACTTTAATGATTTAGTTACTGATTTTATTTTTTTGTTCTTGAATTTTTTTATAACTAAATCAACAACACGTTCGGCCATCTTTCTATATCCTGTTAATTTCCCTCCTGTTATTGTAATAAGTCCATTATCACTGATAAAAATCTCATCTTTTCTAGAAATTTCGGTAACATCTTTCTTTCCATCTTTTATTAATGGCCTCAATCCAACCCATGAGGATATTACATCATTAATTTTTAAAGTTGTTGAAAACTTAGCGTTAACTGAATTAATTAAATACTCTACTTCTTCTTTTTTTGCTGTTAAGCTTTCTGACGCATGATTAAATTTTGAATCAGTGGTACCTATATATACAACTTTACTCCTTGGTATCGCAAAAATCATTCTAGAGTCTAACGCATCAAAATATAGTGATTGCTTAATTGAAAATATTTTATGCGGAATGACAATATGAATACCTTTTGATAATACTAATTTTTTATTACTATCATTAATGACATCATCAGTCCATGATCCGGATGCATTAACTACCCTCTTAGTAAAAATATTAATTTTTTTTTTAGATAACTGATCCTCACAAATAACACCATTAATTATACCTTTTTCATCAAATAAAAAATTTTTAAATTTTATATAGTTAATTGGATACGCTCCATTCTTATATGCTCTCTTAATTATATCAATAGTTAATCTACTATCATCAGTTCTGTACTCAGAATAAAGAGCCCCCCCAAGTAAATCATTATGTTTTAATAAAGGCTCTAATTTTATGGTTTGATTTTTTGAGAGGATTTTATTTTTATCATTAGTTTTAACATTAGCCAGGTAGTCATAAACCTGAAGAGCAATCTTTGTAGAGAACTTAGATAGTTTTCCATTTCTAAGAATTGGAAGTAACATTTTTTCAGATTTAACAATGTGTGGAGCTATATCATGAAGAACTGCTCTCTCGCTTCCTGTCTCATGAACTAGCCTAAACTTTAATTGCTCAAGATATCGTAACCCACCATGAATTAATTTAGTTGATTTACTACTTGTACCTGAGGCAAAATCATTCATCTCAATTAGACAAGTTTTCAGACCTCTTGTCGAAGCGTCTAGGCATACACCAGAACCTGTAATTCCTCCCCCAATAACTACAACATCAAAAAAATTATTTGAAATGTATTTCTTATAGCTTATTCTATTAGAGGTATCTAAAAAATTTATTTTTCTATCCAATTAAAAGTTCTTTTAACTGCCTTTTTCCAACCTCCATACATTTTATTTCTTTCTTCCATATCAATTTGAGATTGAAATGTTCTATCAATCTTTTGATTCTTAATGATCTGATCCTTATCCCAAATACTACTTTTCAGTCCGGCTAAATAACCTGCTCCCATTGCCGTAGATTCAATTATCTCAGGTCTTATTACCTCATTTCCTAATAGATCAGATTGAAATTGCATCAAATAATTATTCATACATGCACCTCCGTCAACCTTCAAGGAATTTAAATTTAAGCCCGAATCTTTCTCCATCACGTCTATGATATCTTTTGTTTGGTATGCTAATGACTCTAGTGTTGCCTTAATAATTTGATTTCTATCCGTGTCGCGTGTTAAACCAAAAATTGCTCCTCTTGAGTACATGTCCCAATACGGCGAACCCAATCCTGCAAATGCAGGAACAACGTAAATATCATCTAATTTTTTAATTGAACTTGCAATTTTTTCGGTGTCAGAAGCACTATCAATAATTCCAAGCGAATCTCTTAACCACTGGATAGCAGCACCTGCTACGAAAACACTTCCCTCAAGTGCATACTCTATATTATCATCCAATGAACATGCAATGGTTGTAATTAAACCATTTTTTGATAACATGAATTTTTTTCCTGTATTCATAAGAAGAAAACACCCTGTTCCGTAAGTATTTTTAACCATGCCATCTTCAAAACATGCTTGTCCGAATAAGGCAGCTTGCTGATCACCAGCAACTCCATTTATTGGTATACTAAATCCTTTATATTGAAATTCCCCAAAATTTGAAGATGATGTCATAACTTCAGGTAATATAGATTTGGGAATATCTAAATATTCTAATATTTTTTTATCCCATTGAAGATTTTTAATGTTATACATCATTGTCCTGGAAGCATTAGTGTAATCAGTGACATGATTTTTAAAGTTTGTCAAATTATAAATTAACCAGGAGTCAATTGTTCCAAATAAAACTTTATCCTCTTTTAATTTAGATTTTACTCCATCTACATTATCTATGATCCACTTTACTTTAGTCGCTGAAAAATAGGAGTCTATAACAAGTCCAGTACTTTCTTTAACATATGAAGATAGTTCATCCCTCTTCATCTGATCACATATGCTAGAAGTTCTCTTATCCTGCCAGACTATGGCATTGTAAAGAGGCTTACCAGTATCTTTATCCCAGATAACGGTAGTCTCTCTTTGATTTGTTATACCTATACTTACTATATCACTTAATGATATAGAACTGACTAGTTCTTCAAAAACATCAATTTGACTTTTCAATATTTCATTTGGATCATGCTCAACCCAACCCTGATGAGGAAAAATTTGTTTAAATTCTTTTTGCTTAATATCAATTAATTTTCCGTTTTCATTTATTAAAATAGCTCTTGAGCTAGTAGTTCCCTGATCTAAAGAGACGATATATTTCATTAATTATTTTTTGATATTAAATTTTGCCTAGTTGTAAGATTATTAATAATATATTTACTAACTCTATCCCCCTGCTCAACACCATAAGTAATGGCAGGCATGTAGTGGATTCCTCCATAAATTCTACTGATGGCTGCCTCTTCAGAGGCATGTAGAAATGAGTTATAATTTCTGGCAGGTAGACCATACTTCTCTTCAGATGTATCTAAAAATTTAAAATTATCTCCAAGGATATATGTTAAAATTTTTGCAGCAGACCTCGAAATGACAGAATGACCCGAAGTGTACTCTGGGAATGGTGGAGTTTGGAGGAATGGGATCCAATCACTATCAATATGTTGGTTAATAACTGTCTCTGGTCTGACTAGGATACTTCTCCATTTCTCATCCCAGCAGATAATAAATGAATCAAATAAACTTATCGATACCAATGCGTACGCATGAATAGTCTCCATTAAATTTAGGCCGGCTTCTCTCGAAGCGATTTTTGTTATACCAATCCAATGACCACCTGGAGTTATTTTCTTAGTAGCAAACATAGCATGTCCTTTATGATGAGAAACGTACGGGTTACAATCCCAAAAACTTGCAATTTCTTTTTGCTCTTCAGACAAATTATTTCCTATTTCATAAACCTCTAACAAGTCCTTGTAGAACTCAGAGTTTTTATCTAAACTAAACTCCGGTGGTGGTTTTGTAACGAACTGATTTGATGAGTCTATAACTAGTGTCCTAATTTTACTCCAGTGGGGTTCAATACCCTCCATGTAATCAGGTGGAGTAGGCTTCCAAGAGAAGTCATCACCTCTCTGAATTGTATATTTTGGAAATGACCTAGTCTGCTTGTAATTATCCTTATCGTACCACTCTTTAAAATGAGAGGCAACTATTTTCCCATAATTTATTGACCTATTCAGGATATCATTAGGTATACCCTGCTCTTTAAAATCTTTCAGTAATTCCTCTTGAAACATAGAAATTTTATTTTCAGAAAAAATCAAATCTTTACCTACAGTCATGAAAGCATATATACTCGCAACAGGAAAGGAATATTCTTTATTTGGATCGGGTTTAGGTACAAGATCAAGCCCATTCAACTGACCAGAAAAAGATTGATAATTTAGATGGCTATTTATTAATACCTCGTACGCTGCAATAGTTGGATAGGCATATATTCTTGAGGCTACAGGTGGAGAAAAGATATCATATACAATAATATCTGTGAGCTTTTGCATTGCATCATGAAATAAATCAGGGTCATTATAAAAGTCTTGGTTATTTTGATATTTTTCATATGTCGAGCATGACAAAAAAAATTGAAAAAAAACAAAAAAAACTACTATTTTACTTCTCATTATCTAAACTAATTATGGAAATTTTATCGTTATTTTTTCCAATCACAAATTTAGATTTATTTTTATCTAAAGACAAGATTTTGGTTACATCACCTTTAATTTTTAAACCTGATTTTTTCTGATTTATATAATTAAAAGTTCCGTCACCTTTACCTTCCAATAGTATACCATAACTAGATTCGAAAGTACCGAAGTAAGTTGAGACATTTGAGTTATTACCAAACAGTAAAATATCAATGTTTTTATCTTTATTATAATCTAAAATTTGAATGTCCCTTACAGGTGAAACCTGAGATATTATAGGTAAGTCTTTCTTAATAAAGTTTATCCCGTCATTAATTAAAACCATTGAATTGAAATTGTTAACAGATAAGATTTTACTGCCTTCTAATATTTCATCTGTAAAAATTTCATTTATTTCTAACCCTGAAAAATCCTTATAGTAAAAAAAATCTCTTTTTAGATAGTTTAGCTCTTTCGTTAATTCATCTTTATTTGCTAATGGATATTCCTTTCCATTATCTATATAGGTAATTATGTTCTCGTCTCTTGAGTTCTCATCAAAATCATTTATATACATTTTAATTGGACTACTATCCGTTGGTTTCAATTTATTGTTATTTCCTTGATTACCAAGTATGATATCTAATCTCCCATCGTTATTCAGATCTGCAATTTCCATTGAGAACCACCAACCATAAATATTATTTCCAATGAAGTTTAAATCTTTTCTTAGTGATTTACCATCATTATGGAAAAGATTAATATTATTCCAGTCTCCACAGGTTATAAGATCTTTCAAACCATCACCATTAAAATCCTGCCACTGAGCGTCAGTAATCATACCTAAATTGTCAAATACTGTATCGATTTTAAAGGAACCATCTCTTTGATTTTTTAAGAGATAGCTTTTTGGTGACTTACCATACCCATCGTAAACTGCTCTTCCTCCTATAAATAAATCATCATAACCATCCTGGTTATAATCATAGTTTCTTACAACAGAATTATGCTGAATTATTTGATCTAGTTTATCAGACCTATAGAAATTATTATTATCGTTTATATAAAGCCTATCCTTTAAACTATTTGTCAATTCAGAAAATTCATATCCGGCACTAACAACATAAAGATCTAGATCACTGTCGTTGTCAACATCAAAAAAAACTGCATCAACATCCTCTGATAAATAATCATCTGATAAATGTTTTTGATCCGAAACTACAAACTTTCCATTTTGCTGTCCAAGTAGAAGTTCAGATTTTTGGAAAGATGGAGAGCCAATGAAGATATCACTTATTTCATCTCCATCTATATCAGCAACGGTAAGTGCTGGTCCCTCTCTTGAGATCATAAATGGAATCAGCCTCTCTCTGTTAAAGTCGTTAAATAAATTTTCATTGTGAGAATAATTTACAAGATTTTTATCAGATAAATCAGAAAAAATTTCTTTTGTGTCATTTTTAAAATTCTGTTTGATAGTTGCATTTTTTTCTTGGAGAGTTATAATCTGATTTGCAGTGATTGAAAATAATTTTTGAGTTTTTTTTGACGGCCATAGGACAGATAGTGAATCAATTTTTTTAATTTCACCCAAACCAAAATTTAATCCAGATGATTTTGAGGACATAAAACCCTTGTTTAAAAAATTTTCCTTGTAAAAAATTTTACCGTTAACCCACAAAGTGACTTTGGCACCAACACCTTGAGTATTAAAATGATCACCTACAAATTTTATTTTAAGATGATTATTTTCTGAAATTATTTTTGTGTTGTTATTATATAGGATAGCCTTATCATTAATATTATTGACTATCAAGTCTTGATCTCCATCGTTATCAAAGTCGTCGTAAGTTGCACCATTTGAAAAACCTAAATAATTCAAACCCCAATCGTTAGAGACATCTTTAAACTTAAAATTTGATTCATTTCTAAAGGCGTAATTTGTAACTTTACCTTCAGGCATATTATCTACAAGATCTCTATTATCTAGATCTGGATTCTGAACTAGCCCGCCAACAATTTTTTCATTAGATAGAAAACTAATATAATCCAAGTCATTTGGTCTTCTAACTATTCCATTTGTCACATAGATATCATTATTACCGTCAAGATCAAAATCTTCCAACAAGGTTGACCAGCTCCAGTCGGTGGCGTGGAGGTCTAGAAGCTGAGATATCTCAGAGAAAGATCCATTTCCATTATTTAATTGCAGGGTGTTTTTTGTAAACTGCTTATTAAAACCGAAGCCTAACTTCATTTTATATATTTCATATGAATCTTCTCCAACTGAATTTTTTAGTACCTTTTCATCTTGGGGTAACATATCTAAAACCATTATATCAGGATATGAATCATTATTAATATCTGATATATCACTACCCATAGAAAACCTTGAAGTATATCGTATATATTCCTCTAAACTCTCTGAAAATGTTCCATCACAATTATTTATATATAAGTAATCATTCTCTCTGAAATCATTTGATATATAAATATCATCACAACCATCTCTATTTATATCACTGAGAGATACACCTAAACCATAGCCTATATTACTACTCAAAATCCCAGATTTTTCAGATACATCCTTAAACTTAAAATTTCCTTCATTTAACTTATTCTCAAATAGTTTATCACCAGACTTTTCACTTTTATTAAATCTCAATTCAGAACTCCCATAACTTCTCTCAGTATGAACTGAATGATTAAGAAGATATATATCTAGATCTCCATCCGCATCATAATCAAAAAAAGCTACATGAGTAGAAAACCCTTCAAAATCTAATCCATATTCACTAGCTCTCTCAGAAAAAGTAAGATCTCCATTATTAATATAAAGCTCATTCTTACCAGCGATGTTTTTATAACCACCAAGTCTTGTCTGATAAATATCTACAAATCCATCTCCATTAATATCAACCATATAGACACCTGTCTTCCATTCTCCTTCGGACCCGACACCTGATAAGTCTGTAATATCTTTAAAGGAGAGTTCACCGAGATTTAGATATAATTTATTTGATCCTTGGTTAGAAGATATATAGATATCAACTAAACCGTCATTATTTATATCACCTGTAGAAACTCCTCCTCCATTATAGTAATAAAGATATTCTACTAAGTTAAAATTTTGATTTTCAGTAAGATCATTTCTAAAATCAATTTTAGAGTTTAGATAAGACACTTGATTAAATAGGCTTACCTTTTTTTCACATGAAATTAATAGACATATAAAAAGAATCAATAAATATCTCATCTAGAAAGAGTAAGATTGTAAGGTGTCATTATTATTTAAAACTAGCAGATAGTTTTTACCACCTAAATTTTTTAAAATAGAAAAATCTCTAACCTGACTATCCAGAGAAAGACCTGAGTAATTATAAGGAACAACTTCAAATTTCAGTTCTTCACCACCTAATAAAATTTGACCATAATTTGCATCATACCTACCAACCTCAGGCTTGACATCATATAGATTACCCGCTAAAATTATATCACTGTAACCATCATTATTATAGTCATCAATACCTACTGAAAATATATTTGAAAACTGAGACTCTATAGGCAGAATAATTTTTTCAAAATCATTTCCTTTATTTAAAAATGCTGAGGTTTTCAGATCATGGACAAGGTTAACATAACTCGTTCTAATTTTCTCAGGAGAAAATATGTCGTGTACAGTTTGATTTTTGTAGCTGTTATATTTCAAATATCTTTTCTTCAAACCAGGCATCTGCATCACAAGATCGTGTCTCAGAGCCATAGTATAAGAGCTATCACCGTTATACTGGAAAATAACTTGCTCTATACTGTTATTGTCATCAAAATCATTTATATACATACTAACTGGTTTTGACTTAGATGCTTTAAATCTTGAATTTTCACCATGATTACCAACTACTAAATCTAGTTTACCGTCATTATTCAAATCACCTAACTCTATAGTATTCCACCATCCTTCAGACTTTTCAAATACACCTATCTCTTTTGGGGAAAAGCTTCCATCTATATTTTCAAATAATGTGATTGGCATCCAATGACCAACTAATATTAAATCATTATCTCCATCAGCGTCAAAATCAAAAAATTTAGCATCTGTTATCATTCCAATATTGTTTAATTTGTCAGCTATTCTATCTGTTACATCAGAAAAGTTACCGTATCCATCATTTTCTAGAAAATACCCATTAGAAGGCAGGCCATATTTCTGTGGAATTAATCTTGTCCCAACGAATAAATCATCGTCACCATCATTGTCGTAATCGTTATTTAAAACAACTGAGGAACTTTCAAATTTACCTGCGGGAAGTATCTGAGTAGATTTATTAAATGTATCACCATTATTAAAATATAGTCTATCTCTTAGCTCCGGAGAATAAATTGAGTATTCATTACCACCACTTGCCACATAAAGATCTACATTTCCGTCAGAGTTTGCATCAAAAAAAATACAATCAGTATCTTCCGAGTCCTTATCTTCATCAAGAAAAGGATATAAGTATTTAATAAACCGATTTTTTTTCCATATATAAATTGATCCTGGGTAGCCTTTCGACCCACCAACATATAAATCTTGGTAACCGTCGTTATTTATATCACCTTCACATAAACAAGAACCTTCGGAAGAGCTCATATGAAATAATAGTCTGTCTCTATCAAAATCAACAAAATTATTTTCATAATGAACATGAGTTAGAATTTCATCACCTATTTCATTAAATAACTTAACATTATCTTGGTAAACTTCATTGACAGAATTAGCATTAGATTTGTTAATTGAGATTGTCTGATCAGAGGAAATGTTATATAAAGTAGTTTGCTTACCATCATCCCAGTTAACCTCGATAGAGTCAATACTAACATTCTCACCGATTCCAAAAATTAAATTATTATCAACTGTAGACTGAAACCCTCTAATTGGCATCTGCTCCAAATAAAAAATCTGATCTCGGGTATAGAGAGATACAGTTGAACCAATCGCATTTAAGTTTTCTCTATCCCCTTCTAGTTGAATCTTAATGTAGTTATTTAAAGGAAATAGTTTTTCTGAATTATTTCTATAAATGAAACTTTCCATATTTACATTATTTACAATGAGATCATAATCACCGTCATTGTCAAGATCCCCATAAGCTGAGCCATTAGAAAAACTTGGATCACCTAACCCAAGAGATAGTGTCTCATCACTAAATTTTAAATTTCCTTCATTCAGAAAACCATAATTAGAGACTGGTACACTAGGTATTAGATCTATCAATTTCTGGAAGTCTACGCTTCCAGGAGATGCTATCTGTTTAATAACTTCGTCCTGAGTAACATATTGCAAGAAATCTTGGTCTGTTAAATCTTGATAAATACCGTTAGCTACAAAAATATCCTTGTTGCCATCGTTTTGAAAGTCGAACATTAAAGCTCCCCAGCTCCAATCTGTGGCCTCAACCCCAGTCAATCTACCTATTTCACTGAAAGTCGAATTACCATTATTTAACTGTAATGTATTTCTTGTGTACTGATTCCAATAACCACTTTTTTTAATATTTTCGTGTCTATCCCAACTATCAAATGTTGTGACTGTTTTTATCCTCTCATCAGGTTGTGGCAACATATCTGTCACAAAAATTTCTGACAACCCATCATTATTAATATCAGCCATATCAGCACCCATTGAAGCGGCACTAATACTTTTTATCATAGCCTCAAGATTTTCAGAAAATGTTCCATCTTGATTATTTATATAGAGGTAATCCCTTTCGAAAAAGTCGTTTGAAACGTAAATATCCATCCAACCATCATTATTAGCATCTCCTACTGTAACACCTAAACCAAAACCAATTATGCTTCCATAAATTCCAGCTTCTTGACTTATGTCAATAAACTTTCCATTATCATTTAAAAAAAACTTATCACCACCAACTTCATCTCTGATAGGTCTCTGGTCCCTACCAATACTCGTTATTCTGAATCCACCTTTATATGAATTATTTAGTAGGTAGCAATCAAGATCCCCGTCTTTATCGAAATCAAAGAAGGCAGCATGAGTTGAATAACCTCTATCATCTAAACCATATTCATATGCTTTCTCAGTAAATGTTAGATCTCCATTATTAATAAATAACTCATTCTGTTTGTTATCTCCCTTTATATCGCCTGAATTTGACACGTAAATATCAAGGTGTCCATCAGCATTGATATCAACTAAACTGACACCGGTACTCCAAGATTTATTTCCCCCAACACCAGCTTTTTCTGTTATATCCTCAAATGAGAAATTACCCTTATTTAGGTATAATTTGTTTTTCTCTAAGTTAGATGTGAAATATATATCTAGAAGCCCATCGTTATTTATATCACCAAGTCCAACACCTCCTCCATTATAATAATTTCTATAGGTAAATATATTAAAGTCTTCTTTGAAAGATAGGGTATTCTCAAACTCAATACCTGTCTGATAAGATGATAATTTTTCAAATAGTGTTTCTTTTTTTTCTGAACATGAAATAAGAGAAAACATAAGAACGAAAAGAAAAAAAAATCTATTCATTTTTTATTTTTTTTTCAATAAAAATATCAGTGAATCTAGCACGAATTTCCCTATCACTTACTTGAGTAATACTAATTCTTCTATTACCATTTATAGTGGCATATAACTTACTTTTATTTTTTGGACCCTTAATCTCATAGAATTCAGTAACGTACCATTTTGACAATAACTCAATAATTTCGTCCATAAGGTACTCTGCAGATGTTTCCTT
>TARA_B100001057_G_scaffold326252_1_pt1 | contig 16280 bp, 17 predicted proteins | sample TARA_B100001057 | Tara Oceans TARA_B100001057 (sample SAMEA2621839) | marine metagenome | biome: marine biome (ENVO:00000447); feature: surface water layer (ENVO:00002042); material: "saline water (ENVO:00002010), including plankton (ENVO:xxxxxxxx)" | depth 5 m
TTAGATTTTAAAATATTTTTAGATTTTAAAATATTTTTTTTTGATTGCATATTTTAGACAATTTTATTAATAACACCGGGCATTTCTATTGCTAACAACCCGAGGGGGAACAACACTTCCTCTATTGCGAATTTTTCTAAGTTGCTGCTGTTGAACATTAATTTTAGTTTCTTTATTAGTAAGACCTTGTAAAGATAATTCAGTTCTTCCAGTTTCTTCATTTAGAACACCCAATGTTCCACGTCCTATCGCTTCATTCTTTATTCTTTGTATTCTTTGTTCACTTGTTTGAACGCGAATGTATTTACCTTTAGTTTGACTTGTACTACTATTTTTAGTGCATGTTGAGTGGGAACAATTTTTTTTACAGTCATAACCTTCTTTTTCAAAATCCTTGATTAAATCATTTATATTATTATGCTTATTAACTATATCGGTTTTTAAAAATTGTTTACGTCCTAAAGAAAAAGATGAATCACCATCCGCATTTCTAAACTTGGAAGGCATAAGTGTTAATGTTCTAGTAAGGTGACTAGATGGCGGTGACATACTCTGAATCGCATTATTCATGTATTGTTTTCTAGGAATAGAGGATAATATTATATTATTCTTTTGCTGTTGAGTTAAAATTGAAGGCATATAAAATATATAGGTATTATTTTTTTTTATAAATTAAACATTTACTACAATAACAGATAGTTCGTTCCCTTTCTAAAGGTTCTTCAACTATATCAGTAACCCATTCATGTTGACACTCTCTATATAATATATTTTCAATATTAATAAGTAAATCGGTTTGCATCATTAACAATTGATTTAAAGTTTTTCTAGTTAAAAATTGGTATAATATAATTTTATTAATTAATTCTTTATCTGAGATAAATCGAATATTTAAATTATTAGAGACATTAGAAAGCAATTCTTTATTAGTATTTATTTGTTTTTCAATTGTAAATTTGAGAATTACTAGGTCTTTCAAACGGCTATATTGCATATTTTTTATTTTTAATTTTTAATTTTTATTTAAATAGAAAAAGATTTAAATAAAAAATCAATTTTTTTCGTTTTCTAATATTACATATACATTACTTTCCAATTTTCATTTTCTTCCTTATTTTTTACAATTAATTCATCAACTACTTTATTATCTACAGTAAAAGGAAATTCTACTTTGAATGATAATTTATTATTAAATAATTTAGAATCCGGTTTTAAAAGTCTATATAAATTAATTTTGGTGAAAATTGTCTCTAAACATCTTTTTAAATTTCTAACACCCGCCTCCTCTTCTGTATAATTATTAACGATATAATCGATTGTTTCATCGGGAAACACCAAATCACTCTCTGTGAACTTAATCTCCTTTGTTATTACAGGTATAAGATAATTTTTTACTATATTTCTCTTGTCTTCTATTGTATATCCTTTGGTTGAAATCTTATACATTCTGTCCCTTAATATACTATTAACTTTATGTTCATCATTATAACTAAATATAAATAGAGCCTTACTCAAATCAAATTCTATCTCTGAAAAATATTTATCATGGAAATTAGTATTTTGACTAGTATCAATTAAATGTGTTAATATTCCAATAATTTCTTCGCCTCTTGGTGTATCACTAACTTTATCTAATTCGTCAAAATATATAATCGGATTTGAACATTTTGTTTGTAATAAAATTTCTATTATTTTACCCCAAGTACTACCTTCGTATGTGTAACTATGTCCTTCTAAAAAACTTGAATCTGTAGCACCACCTAATGCTATAAGCGAGAATGGTCTATTAAGTATTTTACTTATTCCATCTTTAATTAGAGTTGTTTTGCCTGTACCCATTGGTCCTTTTAATCCAATCGCTGTTCCTATAGCAGATGGATTTACTATCCATTGACCAACTAACTGCATAATTTGCATCTTAGCATCATTTAGTCCGTAAACAGCATTATTCAATATTTGCATTGAATTTTCCATAAATTCACTACATTTATCTATTCCATCATCTATTTTAACCGGTAATTTAGAGATTTTATTGAATGGTAAACGCATAAAAGTATCTACCCAATTTTTTAGTTTAAAGTATTCGCCTATACTTGGGTCCATGTTTTCCATCATTATAATTTTTTTCAATGCTGATATCTTGAAATTATATGGTATATTACTTTCTAATAATAATATTTTATAAGGTTTTTCAACTGTTGATAATTCATTTAATTTTTTTAGTTCAATAATAATTTCTTTTTGCTTATCTAAATTAATCTCTTTGCGAAAATACTTTATATCGTTCATATTGTCTTTTTCCATTAGGAGACTCCTGAACTCTTTTATGTTTTTTTCACATTGCTCTTTTTCATATGATTTACTGTCAAACTTTTTACTTCTTTTGCGATTCTTCTCTCTATTAGCTAGTTTTACTAACTCTTCAACTATCATTTCATTTCTTCTTTTCGCAATTAATTTTTTTGTTAGTGCATCTAATTTACTTCTTTTGGGTTCTGGCGAATTTCCTTCACATTCTTGGTCGTCGTCTTCTTCCTCTTCCTCTTCCTCTTCGTCTTCTTCGTCGTCTTCTTCGTCCTCTTCGTCGTCTTCTTCGTCATGTTCTTCGTCGTCTTCTTCTTCTTCCTCTTCGTCTTCCTCTTCTTCGTGATGTTCATGTTCGTCATCGTAATCTTGGTCTTCGTATTCGTTTTCGCCTTCTTTTTCAGTAAGTTCTATATCGTTCACTTGGTCTGCTTTCTTACGTTTTTTAGATTTACCTATATTTTTTCTACATTTACTCAACGTAGAATTTTTCTTTTTTTTTATTAATTTATTTTCAATGCCTTGTATGTTAAATGTTATTAATTTTACAAGTTCTATATCATTAGAATTATCAAGCTCACTGTCTTCATCGTCAAAATCCGACATATCAGAAAAGTTACTTTCATCTATATAATATTTACGCTGTTTCTGGTTTTTGGATCTAGTATTATATTTATGACTATTGTCTATAACGGAAATACTTGATAAATCCATGCTAATATAAATAAGTAATATAATTTTATATATATTTTTTTATTATTTTTGTAATTTTTGTAATTTTAATAAAAATTGAAAAATAAAACTATCTAAATATTATTTAATTAATATAAGGAGAATGACCTATACAGATCAAAATAGTAAATCATCTTCAAAAATTATAGGTATACAATTTAGTATATTATCACCGGATGAAATTAGAAAGTCATCTGTTGCTGAAATAACAACAAGAGATACTTATATTAATAGTAAACCAGTAATTTCTGGTTTATTTGATCCGCGTATGGGAATTTTGGATCCAGGTCTAATATGTCCAACTGATGGACTTGATTATATGAAAACACCAGGTTATTTTGGTCATATTAATCTTTCTAGACCGGTCTTTTATATTCAGTATTTAAATATTATTATTAAGGTATTAAGATGTACTTGTGTTAAATGTAGTAAACTATTAATTAATAAAGAGAGACATAAGTATCTTTTAAAACTCACAAGTGAGCAACGATGGGCTGAAATCTTCTCAATCGCTAGTAAAGTAAAAAGATGTGGTGAAAATAATGATGATGGTTGTGGCTATAAACAACCTAATAAAATTCGTAAAGAGAATCTAGCAACATTAATTGCCGAGTGGGACTCTGTAGATAATCAAAGTGAAGATGCCTCTGGCAAGATATCTATGAAAATTTCACCAGAGAAAGTAATAAAAATATTTAGAAGAATATCAGATGATGATATTAAATTTATGGGATTTAGTCCATTGTGGTCTAGACCAGAATGGATGGTTTGTCAAGTTCTTGCTGTACCACCACCAGCAATCAGACCATCTGTTAAACATGATTCACAGCAAAGAAGTGAGGATGATTTAACTCATATTATTGTTAATATTATAAAAGCTAATAAATCATTACAAGAGAAGATTAATCAAAATGCCGCATCAAATGTAATTGAAGATTGGTCAACTGTATTACAATACTATATCGCAACATTAGTTGATAATAAAATACCCGGCGTTGCATCTGTAGCACAGCGTTCAGGAAGACCGCTTAAATCAATTAAAGAGCGTTTAAATGGTAAAGGTGGTAGGGTACGAGGTAATCTAATGGGAAAGAGAGTAGATTTTAGTGCTAGGTCAGTAATTACACCAGACCCACAGTTATCAATTAAAGATTTAGGTGTTCCAATGAAAATTGCTAAGAATCTAACAAAACCTGAGATAGTGAATAAGAATAATATGAACTTTTTATTAAAACTTGTGAGAAATGGACCAGATAAACATCCTGGTGCGAAAATTTTGCAAAAAAAGAATGGTGATAGTATTTCTTTAAGATATGTAGACAGAGAATCTATTAAATTGCAAATAGGCGATATCGTTCACAGACATATGATGGATGGTGATCCAATCTTATTTAATAGACAGCCTACACTACATAGGATGTCGATGATGTCACATAGAAGTAAGATTTTACATGTTGGTGATACATTTAGGATGAATGTAGGAGATACAAAACCCTATAATGCGGATTTTGATGGTGATGAAATGAATTTGCATCTTCCGCAGAATGAGGAGGCAGAGACAGAATTAGCTAAACTCGCGGCTATTCCAACGCAAATTATTAGTCCAGCTAATAATAAATCTATTATTGGTATTTTTCAGGATTCGCTATTAGGTAGTTACACATTTACACAAGAAGAGACTAAATATAGCCCTCGTATTGCAATGAATTTGTTAATGGGTGTAAATAATATTGACGTTTCGAAAATTAGTAAGCGCGAAGTAACAAATTTTGAAATGTTATCGCAAATTATTCCTCCATTATCATTATTTTATAAGACAAAGAAATTCAGAGATGGAGATGATATAAAAACATCAAATAATGTATTACAGATTGAGAATGGAAAATATATTAGAGGTCAATTAGAGAAAGGAGTGTTAGGAGATGGTTCTAAAGGTTTAATTCAGAGAATTTTCAATGATTATAGCCCAGACGCATCTGCGGATTTTATTGACAATTTGCAGGCAATTATTACAGACTATATGAAAATTAGCGCATATAGTGTAGGTATTAGTGATTTGATTGCCGATACTAAGACTAACACTGCTATTGCTGATATTATTAGTGAAAAGAAGAAGTCTGTAAGTAATTTAATTGATGAGACGCACTTAGGTATTTTTGTAAATAAAACTGGTAAAACGAATGAACAAGAATTTGAAACACAAGTTAATAATATATTGAATAAAGCTTCACTTGAGGCTGGTAAGATTGGTAGGTCTAGTTTAAGTAAATCCAATCGTTTTGTAATTATGGTTAATGCTGGTTCTAAAGGTAGTGAACTTAATATTGCACAAATGATTTCTTGTCTTGGACAGCAGAATGTTGATGGTAAACGTATTCCTTATGGTTTTACTAATAGAACACTACCACATTTCAGTAAATTTGATGATTCGCCAAATGCGAGGGGTTTTATTGAGAGTTCATTTATTTCAGGTCTATCGCCTACAGAATTATTCTTTCATGCTATGGGTGGTAGGGTAGGTCTAATTGATACAGCAGTTAAAACAAGTCAAACTGGTTATATTTCAAGGAGATTAATTAAATCTCTAGAGGATTGTATGGTTCATTATGATATGACAGTTAGAAATAATAAGAATAAAATTATACAATATCATTATGGTGATGATAATTTTGACCCAGTTAAAGTTGAGAGTCAAGTGATTCCGTTTGTAGAAATGACAAATGAGGAAATTTATAATCATTACCAAATTTCTCTTAATGAAAAAGATAGTGTCATTGCGAATGTATTCACCCAATCAGCAAAGAAAAAATATAAAAATGAGAAAAGTGATGTAGCAGTTAAAAATAAATATTATATTGATTTGCTTATTGATAAACGTAAAGAAATTATTGATAATGTATATAAAAAAATTAGTAACAGGCAGATACATTTGCCAGTTGCGTTTAGTTATATTATTAAAAATGCATCTGGTAATTTTGAATTAAACATGAACTCATTAGTTGATATTACAATTTTAGAAGCATATAAAATGATTGAAAAGACATTTGAAAAACTAGAACATTTTACATATATTTATCCAAATAAACTATTTAAAGTATTATACTTTTACTATCTCTGCCCAAAAGATTTATTAATTGTAAAGCGATTCAATAAAAAAGCGCTAACATATTTACTAGATAAAATTGTATTAAGCTACAAACAGGCAATTATCAATCCAGGTGAGATGGTTGGAATAGTAGCTGCTCAGTCGATTGGTGAACCGACAACTCAGATGACACTTAATACCTTTCATTTTGCAGGTGTATCATCTAAATCAAATGTTACAAGAGGTGTCCCTCGTATAGAGGAAATTTTATCACTCTCTGAAAATCCCAAGAATCCATCATGCACAGTTGCTTTGCCAAAAGAGATTCAAGAAAATCAGGAAGAAGCTAGAAAATTAATTCATAAACTTGAACATACAAAGTTATATGATATTGTAAAATCTGTATCGATATGTTTTGACCCGGATGATTTAAATACATTAGTTGAGGAGGATGACTTGCTTATTCAACAATATAAGAAATTTAGTGATGTATTAGAAGAATGTCTTGAAAATAAATTACAGGATGACAAGGAAAAATCTAACTGGGTAATTCGTATTGAGTTAAATGAAATTGAGATGTTAGATAAGAATATTACTATGGAAGACATTAATTTTGCCCTGAAAAATGCTTATCCAGATGTAAGTTGTATTTATTCTGATTATAACTCAGATAAGCTAATTTTTAGAATTAGATTAAACAAAACGTCACAAAGTAAGAAGAAAGGGCCTGCGGTTGCACAATCACTTGACCAATCGGATGAAATTTATTTAGTTAAAAACTTTCAAGAAGAACTTTTAAATAATCTCGTTCTCAGAGGTATTAAAAATATCTCGAATGTATTACTGCGAAAGGTTAATGATTACATGATTGAAAGTGATTCTTATTATGATAAAAAAGATATATGGGTATTAGATACAGTAGGAACTAATCTTATTTCTCTACTTTCACTTGATTACATAGATGTAGATAATACTACAACTAATGATATTCAAGAAATTTATAATGTTCTTGGAATTGAGGCCGCAAGGCAAGCTATTTACAATGAACTTACAGAAGTAATTGAGTTTGATAGTACATATATTAATTATCACCATTTAGCCTTGTTATGTGACAGAATGACATGTAATAAAAAAATGATTTCTGTATTTAGACATGGTATTAATAATGACAATATTGGACCAATTGCGAAAGCGTCATTCGAAGAAACCCCTGAGCAGTTTTTGAAGGCAGCAAGACATGCTGAACTTGATAATATGCGTGGTGTATCTGCAAATGTAATGTGTGGTCAAACAGGATATTTTGGAACAAGTGCATTTAACGTTATGTTAGATGTTAATAATATTATTAAGAATAAGGAGACTCAGGAATTTAGTAAAGAGGATGACAATAATTTTATTGAAGAACAGTTTGGTGATTTATTAAATCCAGATGATCCATGTAGCATTAACAATATATCAATTCAAACTAATCTACATAATGTTAAACAAGTAGACATGGGTAAGGACGATGATTACGACCCTTTTGCATAGTTATTTGCGTAGTTTTATAAAATTGAAATCTAAATAAATTTTTTATTTTTTTTATTCTTTGACAAAAACAAACAATGGAAAAAACTAGTATTATAGAAACGATATATGTAAAAGATGTTTATGAAGTGATAGCAAAGCATTTTAGTGTAACTAGGGTTTTTACCTGGGATTGGATACGTTCCTTTATTGAAAAATTAGAAAATAATTCTACAATATATGATATTGGATGTGGTAATGGTAGAAACATGAATTTTCCAAATCAAAATTTTATAGGAATAGATAATTGCTGTAATTTCCTCGATATTTGTAAAAGAGATGGTAAAAATGTAATAAATTCAAATATGACGAAAATAGATTTACCAGACGATAGTGCAGATGCAATTATATGTATAGCAGCTTTTCACCATCTTTCTAGTATAGAAAATAGAATTAAAGCACTCAATGAAATGCGGCGATTAATAAAACCCAACAAAAAAATATTATTATCTGTATGGTCGATAAATCAACCAAAAAAAACTCGCGTTACATTTAATAAATATGGCAATTCAATAGTCAAATGGAATAATATCTATGAAAGATATTATTACATTTTCAATAATAATGAAATTAAACAACTTTTCAAAATAGCGAATCTTAAATTACTTCTGCATAATTATGATTGTGGAAATGAAATATTTATTTTAACAAAATAAATAGTTCAAGCATTCAAATTGTCTAGTATCTCTCTTGCATATGTTTCTCTAGATCTAGCTGCATACATATTTATGCCATACGATAATGCTTTTGGTCGCATAATAAATGTCTTAATGTTATTTTTTTTTGCATACTCTTCTACAATTTCTTCCTGTCTATTTTTAGCACGATAAACATCTTTTAAATACCAATTATTCATTACTTTAATACCCAAGTTATTATCATTTAAAGAATCCCCTACACCATCAGCACTGACTAAAGTAATGCTTTTGATATTGTGTTCAATATTATTTAAAATATTTTCAGTTATTAGGTCTGAATAATCTGTCTCAAATGGCTTGGCGCCAAGAGTGAAAACTATATTTTCAAAATTATAATTGTTAAAATTTTCATAACAATCTATTTTCAAATTTTCGCTACTTATAAATAGATTATTTTTTCTATTATTCATTCCGCCTCCTCTGTATGGTATTCTTAATTGACGTGAACTATTAGTCAAAGCTAAAACTTTCTCATTTTGTTCTAATTTTTGATAGATTAATTCTCTACCTAAACCACTATTAGCACCTACTACACATAGATTAAATCCATTTACTAATACTTTTAAATTTAATAATAAAATAAAAAATATATTAAACTTCATTATTATAATTAAATAAAATTATTTCATTTTTAAATTATTTATTCACTATATGTTCTATGAATTATATTAGTTTTATAATTATATCTTGTATGTAAACTATTATTTTCAATTAGATTAGTAAAACAAATATTAATTAAAGAAACACTTACTGCTAAAGCCATTAGTAAATACATAACCTCTATAAATTGTCTTTTACTATTTCTATCATACTCACTAGTTGGAACTATATTTACAAGTAAACTTGGCTCATTATATTTTCCATCACATCTAAATACATAATGAAAATCTAATACTTTTTGATTTATATTAGATTGAGACCATACAGAATAGGGTTTAATAATAAAGTTTTTCTTATTATTAACTCCTACTTCATTATGAATAATGAATTCATCAGGTATAATATGATGGTGACAATAGTTTACATTCATGCCATAATCTACACACGTTACATCATTTTTATTAAATCGAATAATTTCGAAATTACATGTATTTTCAATGATATTTTCTCGTAATGGAAAATCAAAAGGCAAAGCATAATTAGTATTCAATAATAGTAGAATTAGAATACCCTGTAAAAACATTTTTTATAATAGTAATTTTTTCAGAAAAATATTTAATTTCAATTTTTCAATTTTTAAATATTTCTTCAATCCCGTTAGGCTCTAATATAAATGGATTAAAATTTCCTTGTATTTTGTAAATTAAATTATTTCTTTTAATTTCTAATTCATTTGGTTCAAATTCTTTATTCCATTTAAATAATGTATCTAATGAGATACTTTTTTCAATACTAATTTTTGGATATATAAATTTCATATAGGCGAGAGTTCTCGCTATTTGTCCTCTGGCAAATTCACATGGTATAAAATAATTGAATGATTGTAAAATATTTAATTCATTTATATTTTCTATAAATGGATAGTTACTCCTATATAAGTTAGATTCGGCAGTTGTTAAAAAAATATTGTGCATATCACGCTTCGCATAAGTGTACATTTTACTAAACGATTGAGGAAATACGTGCTCTGCAGTTAGTAATTTATTATTAGTTATAGTATTATTATTATATATATCATATGTTAATAAATTATCATAATAATGTTTCTTTATAGACTTAACAGACTGATAAGTTAAAGGTCTGTAGTTTAAACAAAGAGATAAAATTACAATATTTAAAAACATATTCATACTAAATAGATTTATTAAGTTTTTTGAAAAAATTTTAATTATTAATATATTTAATATAATATTACTATGAAAATAATTTTGATGTTACTTATGTTGATTAATATTTCTAGTTTTAATATTCCATTTTATAAACCAGAAAAAAATAGAGTAATATTGCATTTAGAAAGATTTAATGAAAGATATAATTTATTGCACATAGGTATATCATTTAAAAATGATAATAGTATTATTAGATTTGATTTTAGACCTAATAATTATGGGAAGAGTTATATAACTAGCGATAGAGATAGGTTGGATGCTTCATTATTATTTCCTGAAATAATTGGAATAAATAACAATATTGAAAATCGAGAATCTACTCTAAGTATTTATGAGAATCCAATTATATTTGACACAAATAATATAGATAAAAAAAATATATTTTGGGGTTATACAAATAAAACTCAATACGAAATTCTAGATTTTGAAAAAAATAATTTAATATATAAAAAATATAAGGTGGGACTGTATGACTGTAGACATTTTGTAAATGATTTAACCATTTGGTGTTTAGATAAACCTACACCTATATGGAGATTGAATAAACTATGGAATCTGTATAGTTAGAGAGAAAAAGTATATTAATAAAGAATGTTATTAATATATATGAAGATATATCAGGTGTTTTTTGGTCTATTTGTATTAAGTGAGTCATTTATTATGAAAACTCATAATATGAATAATATGAATAATATGAATAATATTAAAATGAATTATGATAATTACAAAGGTTATGATAATATTATTAATTTTTTACCTACATTTCAAGCGAGTATTATAATTAATAATTGGATTCATATACTTCAGCTTAGGGAGGAAGAAAATCCTGACATAGAAAATAGTATGCCAGCTTATATTAAAAAAAATATATATGATATGAAATTTTTCATATCGTTGAATAGAGAAAAGAAAAATACGATGATATTAGCATGGTGTCCAGAAAATAATTATAAACAGAAAAGTGTCGTTTATATTGTTGGTGGCAAAGTAATTAATAATACACTCCACATACATCGTATAGCTCAAAGTCCATATTATAAGAATATTATTAGTTTAAGAAGTTTGGATTTCAAGAATGAATTGGAAAAAATAATAAAAATGGAGAAAGTTTTAAATGGAATAAATTATGATGAGTTACATAATTACGATATAAGGTTTAAGTTATCTTGGAAATTAGGATATTATGAAAACTAATTATATGTGCGTTTTATATCTTTACTAATTTTTATTTCTCTCTGCGTTTTCATAAATTTTATAAATTTATCTGTTAATTCTTTATCTTTAAAAAATTTTTGCATGCTATCATTTAAGAATTTATATGTCAATGGTTGGGCTATTTTAGAGTCTACAAATTTAAGATTTCCATCAGATACTTTTATTGTTGCATTTGTAAGATTATTTTCCTTGATGTAAGAAAGTATTTCATAATTATAGTTATCCCTTTTTTCTCTCAAATCTTTCAATCGATTTGCTAACTCTTTAATAGAGTTATCTAAAACTACCCAATTTTTTATATTTTCTTCTAAAGTCATTTTTAATTATTATATAAAAATAATAATTAAATCATTATTTAATTATAGTTTTATTAACTCTGCAATAGATTTTGTACATTTTGTGCTTTTTGTAAAAAAAATCGCTTAAATGCCCGCCCCCTTTTCTATTATTGACCCATATTAAAGTGCTCCCGCTCACGTAGGCGCTTGGCTCGGCGGCCATCCCAGTACATACCTTCTATGATGCTCTTCAGGAGTCGAGCAAGCGCGAGTCGAACGCATGGTGTTCGCCACTTTTTTAAACTTTGGTTTTCATACCACCTTTGGTACAGTGTCCTTTTCCTTTTTTAACTTTAGTTTTCATGCTTTTACCACCCTTGGTACAGTGTCCTTTGCCTTTTTTTCCCTTAGTAGGTTTTCCACCTCTGTGAATTTTACGTGTTAAAGCCATTTATAAATTAAGTAAAGAAAATATTATATTCATGTAAAAATGGTTTTATTTTTAAGAAGTAAATAGAATATTCCTAAATGTAATAAAAAACTGATAAAGACAAAAACCAATGAGAGGTAGATATAAGGATAAAACTCCTTAATTAATATAGATACAATAGGTTCTATAATTGGATTTACAACTTCTTTAATGTTGCATTTAATATCTTCTCTTTTTAAAATTTCTAGACATTCATTTAAAAAATTATTTTTCATCTTTAAAATAAAAATATAAATAATTCGTGTTAAAATTTTTTAATTTTTCTTTAAAAAATTTAAGAATGGACAATATATTAGATATTAACGATAAATTTGATTTTGATACTTTAAATTTAGAAAATCCTATGCCAATGCAGGGTGGGAATTTTTTTACTAAAATCAATTATTCAAATAAAATGTTACCTCTATTTATTCAATTACCTAAATGTAACAGTAAAAATGGAATTATTAAAAATAATACCAGCAAAAAATCACATATAGATCTATTATTTAACTATTTTGATTCTAATATTCTCTCTTGGTTCGAATCTTTAGAAAACAAATGTAGAGAACTAATTTACAATAAAAAAGACGAATGGTTTAACTCTGAAATGGAATTAGATGATATAGAAAGTATGTTTCTTTCTAGTTTAAAGTCATTTAAGTCTGGCAAATTTATTGTTCTAAGAGCAAATATCCCATCATCTAAAAATATTAAAAAAGAATATTGCATGATTTATGATGAAAATGAAATGATTTTAACAAGTGATAAAGTAACAGAAGATAAAGAACTTATACCTCTTATTAGTATTGATGGTATAAAATTTTCATCAAAAAGTTTCCAATTAGAAATAAATATACCACAAATAATGATATTGAATTTAGAGAACACAATAAAAAAAGATTTTATGATAAAAAGAAAAGAGAATACTTTAGAAGATAATTCAACCTACAAAAATTCAATTACAGAACAGTCAAAAAAAACTTCACCTCTTGAAAGTGTTGAGAACAATAGCGAAAACCATGTCAACCATGAGAACGATAGCCAAAACCATGTCAACCATGAGAACAATAGCGAAAACCATGTCAACCATGAGAACAATAGTGCGAACCATGAGAACAATAGTGCGAACCATGAGAACAATAGCGAAAACCATGTCAACCATGAAAACAATTTGAACCATGAGAACGATGAGAACCATGAGAACCATGAGAACGATACCGAAAATCAAGATACTAAGGTTAAAACAGAGAATAAAGAACAAAAAGATTTAGAAGAAAAAGATTTAGAAGAAATTAGTGATCTGGATTTAAATATTGATAATTTAGATGAAATTTCACTGAAAAATCCGGAAGACATATATATCGAAATATATACTTCTGCTAGAAATAAAGCGAAACAGATGAAAAAAGCAGCAATAGATGCTTATTTCCATGCTAAAAACATAAAAAGTAAATATGGAATAACAGAAAATTATAGTTCAGATGATGAAATGGAAAATTTTCAATAATTATAAATTATTTAATAGAAAGTTTGAATTTCTTTAGTAAAAATAATTTTAATTTGAAAAAAATTTTATCATTCATTTTATATATATGACTTTTCTCAAAGATATAATGAAACAGGTTAAAGCAATGCCTGTATTATTCTGCGGAGTGCTTGTTTTAGTATTAGCCCTATTAATTTATCACTCACAAAAAGGTATTTCACTATCAGGAATGCATAATAACAATAACGATAAAGATGAAAAACACGATTGTGGTGATGTTGAACCAAATGATGATAAATTACCTGGTGCATCACCAATAACATCTGAATGCATGAATAAACCCACCTCTAACCCTGAGGATTTATTACCCAAAGGTGCTAATACAAGTGATTTAAGTAATTTAGCGCCAGTTGGTGAAGGTGATTTCCAGAATGTAAATTTATTAAAGTCTGGTCATCATGCTGGTATTGATACTGTTGCTGGCACATTAAGAAATGCCAACTTACAGTTACGTTCAGAGCCACCAAATCCCCAGGAACAAGTAAGCCCCTGGTTAAATACCACAATTAAACCCGATTTAATGAGAACACCATTAGAATTAGGATGTGTTGGTGGTCAATAGATAAATTAATATTTTTTATATAATTTTATTAAAAATATATATAAAATGAATAATGAAATCGATATCTTTAGCATAATTATAATATTATTAATTTTAATAGTGAGTTATCGTTTATATGTAACATCAGAATATTTTCAATTAAAATGTATAATTTCTACAGTCGATGGAGAAAAATACTGCGTACGTGAGCGTGAAAAGATTCAGCAGGCGGCTGATAGATTAGCTAAACTTAATATTAACTTAAAAAAATTAGTGGAACATTGTATTAAAGAATATCCACATAATGAAAAGGTAAACCGGTTGCATAAAAATTTCAATCCAAAAAAAATAAATGAAACTTTACCTACAAGTGTATATACCGCATATAGTGAAAATAAAGGTGAAAAATTAGCATTTTGTTTAAATACTGAAAAAGACAATGAAGATAATTTAATTGATTTAAATACCCTAACTTATGTTGCTTGTCATGAACTTTCACATATAATGACCAAATCATATGGTCATCCTCCTATATTTTGGGAAAATTTTAAATTTTTACTAATCGAAGCTGAAAAAATAAATATTTACAAACCAATTGACTATAGTAAGAAAAATAAAGAATATTGTGGTATGAAAATAACTGATAGTCCATATTATGATATTTAAAGTGAACATAACAATAATTTTTCTTTAATAAAATTACCAAAACGGTCGATATTTACTTTAATCTTTAGCATTTTTTCTTCAAATGTAAGTAAACTATTAAATGATACTTCTAAAAGTATTTCTGATTCTTCGATTTTTTTAAAGTATTTTAATAACAAATCATTTCTCTCACTTTCTACCAATATATCTTCAATTAAAAGTCTTTTTCTAATTAGGTTAATTTCGTTTGATAATGCTATTATAGAATTTCCATTATATTTACATTTAATTACTTTATCAATGCAATCTAGTGAATGTTTAAAAATGTGCATACTTATTTTATTATAATTCATTAGTATTCCTTCTCTAAACTTATACAATCTATACAATGAATAGGTCTCTATGTCTCTCTCGTGGAGAAACATTAATATATTTAGATTCATTTACCTTTTTACAAAATATTTAAATGATTTCAATTTTAAATATTTTATCATTTATACTCATTTATACTCATTTATAGTCATTTAAGCCGTTGGTGATACATTTACTTCTGGAACTGGAGCGCTAGGTGTTGGTGACATAAATTGTGCTACATGTTGAGTTCCTGTAGTGCCGTATTGTCCACTTGTTCCTGCTAAACTTCCATTTCCTTTACTATCAAAAATAACATCAAAACTATATCTTTTTTCTAAAGTAGGAGATTCTTTGTTGTCAGGTTGTAGTTTTTCAGCATTTTCTAATTTTTTATTAAGTTCTTCTATTTTTTTAAGTCCTTCTTTTATTTTTTTAATTATAGCCCTTCTATCAGGATTTTCTAATTCTTTAGACAAAAGATTAAACATTTCTATTATTTTACTATTTAATTGTGTATAAATATTTTTAAAATCACTTGATGACTGAGAACTTTCTTCTTCTACTTTTGGTGCATCACCCGGTCTAAATAATGGTGGAGATGGTACTCGTCTTGGTCTAGGCGGTGTAGCTGCCTCTGGTGCTGGAGTGGGTGTAGTTTCCCCTGATGCTGGAGGGGGTGTAGCTGTCGCTGGTGCTGGAGGGGTTGTAGCCGCGCCTGGTACTGGAGGTCGTTGTTCTGACAGTGGTATATTACCTAATTCACGTGCTATTCGTTGACGTTTTCTTAAACGCTCTTGATCTCTTTGAGCATCGTTTGCTCCTGATGCTTCTGCAGGTGGTGCTTCTGCTGCTGCTGGTGCTGCAGCAGGAAGTGGTGGTAATCTATTGGGAATTAATGGGGGTTGGGTGGCTGCTACTGGTGTTTCAGCGGGTGGTGCCAACGCTGGTTCCGCTGGTGGTGGTGGTGCGTCTGATGCAGATGGTGATGGTGCGTGTGGTGCAGATGGTGGTACTT
>TARA_B100001057_G_scaffold491857_1_pt1 | contig 16272 bp, 14 predicted proteins | sample TARA_B100001057 | Tara Oceans TARA_B100001057 (sample SAMEA2621839) | marine metagenome | biome: marine biome (ENVO:00000447); feature: surface water layer (ENVO:00002042); material: "saline water (ENVO:00002010), including plankton (ENVO:xxxxxxxx)" | depth 5 m
TCATATCTCCCTTATTTGTCTTAATGATTGCTTCCATTTGTTCAATTTTTTGAGCCACAAAAATAATTGTTTTTGCTTGAAACCCTCATATTGTTGAAAACTTCGTTGATAAACCCCCAAAAACCTATCATTTTTCAAGGTTTCTAGCCGTTATCTTTGGATAACCCGTTGATATGAAGTAAATGTTTCGTACGCTTATTAAAAAGAAATTATCTGATAATCAAGTTGCAAATATTTTTATAAACGCAATTTTTGATTCTGTAGACAAAGGCTTCAAGGAAATTGCATCCCTAATAAACGAGGACCCCGTATTTGTTCACTCCCCGAACATTGACGCGAAATCTAGCGGTGAATTTGGTATAATCGTAATCGTAGGAAACCTCTCCTTTCTAGAAAGTACATTTGATGCTGAACAAGCTTCGCGTGTAGAAGCCCTGATCTTTAAAAAACTGAGTGCTATTTACGATATGGAAGAGCAAGATTTTATCAAGCTCATACGAGGCTATCAAAGCTTCATCTCCCGAGTGAACCATCCTTCCAAGAATTGGATTTACGGAATGTCAAAGGCCATCTTCCATAAATACAGACTCAATGAGTATCAAGATGAATATTTTAAAAGAATGCGCTCCCCAAATCCCCTATTTTTGAAAAGAATGGATGAGGTCGTCGGAAATTACGTCTGGAACTGGGATGCATTCTTCAAGAAATATCGCTTGTAATCTAAGAGACTAAAGGTTCAACCGGGCATTTCAATCAAAGCGCGTTTAATCAAATTTTTATATGATTTCCTCGTGTTCATGAATAGGCTTCCTGAAAACAAATGTATTGTCAAAAGAATCTATTACTAAATTTTGGGTTATATCTATTTCCCCTTGAATCAGAGTCTTGGCAAGCTTATTTAAAATTTCATTTTGAATCAATCGCTTGATTGGCCTTGCACCAAAAAATGGATCATATCCCTTTTGTACGATAGTACTGACTGCCTCCTCAGTAACAACTAAATTGATCTGTTTTGAGTTTAAGGAGGTTTTAACCGCATCAAGCTGAATGGATACAATTTTACGTATGCTTTGCTCAGATAAAGGCGGAAAAAGAATCGTTTCATCTATTCGATTCAAAAATTCAGGTTTCATGTGCTGCCTAATTAAATTATCCAATTCTCGAGAGACGATATTTTTTGTCTCCGCCCGATCTAATTTGGTTGTGGTTGAGTAATTTGAATGAATAATTTCTGAACCTAAATTTGAGGTCATAACGATAAGTGTGTTCTTAAAATTCACTGTTCGGCCTTTACTATCGGTTAATCTACCATCATCTAAAACTTGGAGAAGAATATTGAAAACATCAGCATGTGCCTTTTCTATTTCATCAAGCAATATTATTGAATAAGGCTTTCTTCTCACAGCTTCAGTGAGCTGCCCCCCCTCATCATAACCGATATAGCCTGGAGGAGAACCAATCAGTCTACTAACAGCATGTTTTTCCTGAAATTCGCTCATATCAAGACGAATCATGGCATTTCTATCATTGAACAAGTGTTCCGCTAAAACCTTAGTTAATTCAGTCTTTCCGACTCCGGTTGTACCCATAAATAAAAAGGAGCCAATAGGCCTTTCGGCATCATTGAGGCCAGATCTCGAACGTCGAATAGCATCAGACAATGCACCAACCGCATCTTCCTGTCCAATAATTTTATCTGAAAGAGACTCCTCTAATTGTAAGAGTTTATCCGATTCAGATGCTAGCATTTTAGTTACGGGAATACCTGTCCATTTCGCAACGACTTGAGCGATTTCATGGTAATCAACCTCTTCTTTAATCATTTTAGCGTCGGATTGAACTTTTAGGAGTTCCTTTTTTACCTTATCGAGCTCGTTTTCTAGATTGACTAATTTGGAGTATCGAATCTCAGCAACCTGCTCATAAGCTCCATTCCTCTCCAATTGATCTGACTCTATTCGCAAATGCTCCATCTTGTCTTTTATCTCTTGAACTTCATCAATAAGATTTTTTTCCAAACTCCACCTTGAGTTTAATTCACTTTGAATAGCTGAACAGGCATTTAATTCTTCTTCGATTTTCTTTAACTTTTCCTTTGAATTTTCTTTTTTTAGCGCTTCTTTCTCAATTTGGAGCTGCATAATTTTCCGTTCGACTTCATCCAAATCTTCAGGCTTACTGTTGATTTCCATTTTCAGACTTGCCGCAGCTTCATCGATGAGGTCAATGGCTTTATCAGGTAGAAAACGGTCAGAAATGTAGCGTTGTGACAATTGAACAGCACCTGTAATGGCTGCGTCTTTAATGAGTACTTTATGGTGCCCCTCATATTTCTCTTTAATTCCTCTTAGTATCGATATTGCATCCTCCTCAGTAGGTTCATCAACTGAAACAGTTTGAAATCGTCTTACCAAGGCACGGTCTTTTTCAAAATATTTTTGATACTCCGAAAGCGTTGTTGCACCAACAGCTCTCAACTCTCCTCTTGCCAATGCTGGTTTGAGAATATTTGCAGCATCCATTGCACCATCACCACCACCAGCACCAACCAATGTATGAATTTCATCAATAAATAAAATCACCTCACCATCAGACTGAACCACCTCGTTAATCACTCCTTTAAGCCGCTCCTCAAATTCACCTTTAAATTTAGCTCCTGCAACAAGTGCACCCATATCAAGAGAAAAAACATTCTTTGACTGAAGGTTTTCAGGAACGTCACCTTTTACAATTCGCTGAGCTATGCCCTCAGCTATGGCGGTTTTACCCACACCCGGTTCACCAATCAATATAGGATTGTTTTTTGTTCGACGGCTCAATATTCTCAATACACGTCGTATCTCATCCTCTCGTCCGATGATAGGATCTACCTTCCCTAATTCTACGAGCTCGTTTAAGTTTTTTGCGTATTTCTTGAGTGCTGTATTTGTTTTTATCATACCGGTACTTTCCAATTGATCATTAGACCTAAGTTTCTTGATTTGATTTTTTATTTGACTAGCAGTTAACCCAAAGCTTTTTAGAATGCTTTGAGCCTCGCTCGATATAACGAGTAAATTATAAAATAAAGTTTCAACGGTAATATGCGTATCTCCAAATTCATTCAAACTCATTAAAGTTCTTTGAAAGTATTCATTCATCTTAGAGGATGAAGACGGCAATTCACCAGCTGATGCCTTCACACCTGCTAATGCAAAGGTCACCTTGTCCTTCAAAATATCAGTATTATCAATAAAAGGTTTGCTTAAGAATTTAATTTCGGATTGGTTTTTTTCGCACATCGCCGCAAGTAAATGCAGTGTTTTTAATTCAGCATGGTTCTGCATCAAACACAATTCATGTGCGAACTGAATTGTGGTTAATGCATTTTGTGTAAATCGTTTTTCGTTCATGCCTTTGAGACCACAAAACTTAAACCACCAGATAAAAACCCAATATAAACAGACATTTTGACGTGCTCAACAGATTTTAAATGTCATTTTGACACTTTAATAGGCGCCACTACTTTCTACACACAAATAAAAAGCTTTTTTTAACTTTAAATGAAACCTATTTTAATGGTTTGCGTTTCATTTTCCACAAGATACTTCCATGAAACTTTTAATTACTTCATTTTTCACGATGTCTATCCCATGTTTGATTCTGGGAAGTAAACCAACGAGCGCGAGAAAGGAATACATATCTAGTTTCAGCAGTATTGCGATTGCACAGATGAAAAAACACAACATACCGGCAAGTATAACACTAGCTCAAGGTATTTTAGAATCAGGATGTGGGAACTCATTCTTAGCGCGTAGTTCAAACAATCATTTCGGCATTAAATGTGGTGGCCAATGGGAAGGGAAAACATCCTATCATGATGACGACAAGGAAAATGAATGCTTTCGTGCCTATTCTCGTGTTAAAGATTCTTATTTGGACCACAGCCTATTTCTGACCTCAAACCAACGCTATGCCTTTTTATTTGAGTTGAAACAAGATGATTATAAAGCATGGGCACGTGGTTTAAAAAAAGCCGGATATGCCACCAATCCGCATTATGCAGAACGCCTTATTCAATTAATTGAAGAAGAAAAACTATACATCTTTGATCAGTTCGATGCTGATTCTAAAAAGCAAGCTAATATGATATATCTAGCAGCTGGTCAAGAATTTTCAATAAATAAAACCAAGGTCCTGCGTTCTCAAAGCGGAGATACCTTTTATAAACTCAGTCTAAAAACAGGAATTGCTTTGAGACAGCTTCATAAGTACAATAGCAGTTTAGAAAAATTAGAAAATATAAAACCAGGAACGCCAATTTTTTTGGAGTCAAAAAAAAGAAGGTCTTCAGGCAAAAAAGAAATTGTCTTGGAAACAGCGGCCACTTTAGCTGAAATATCTCAAAAAGAAGGTGTTCGTCTTAAATCATTGATGAAAATAAACCAAATTTCTACCCCTCACCAGCGCTTGGTGAAAGGAGTCAAAATATTCCTTCGCTAGACTTCGGTCAGCGGGAATTTGTTTGTTGTTTGTTTGAAAGCCCCTTCTTGGGGCTTTTTTTAGTTAAAATAAGAAATAAAGGAAAAATCTTTTCGTATTTTCGTTCCTCATGAAATTTTTTATTCTCGCTTTCCTATTGAGCCTGCAAACCCATGGCTTTTCACATGAAACCTATTTTTCATTTGCGGAGATGGAATATGATGATGAATGCAGTTGCCTAGAAGTTACGCTTACACTATCGGCTCATGATTTAGAGTCATATGCAGACAAGCAAAATATACTCCACTCTACTCTAGAAAAAGACCTCGAAAACGAAAGGAATGAACTAGGTCTTATCCAAGAAATTATTTTAGACGGATTCAGATTAAAACAGAACCGTCAGGACATCAAACTTTTTTACGAGGGATATGAATTATCAGAAGACGGTACTTGTTCATTCTACTTGCGTTCAGATAAAATAGTTCTTACAGAGTGTACATTATTTTACGGTCTATTTATGGATATCTACCCAGAGCAGCAAAATAAACTGAACTATAAAAAAGAAAAAGACCAAATAGTCTATAACTATTTTGTCTTCAAACGAGAAAATATAATCGAATTATGAAATACTTAAACCAGATCCTAGCATTCATCTTGATTTCTTCAAGTCCCCTTGCATTATTAGGACAGAAGAAATTTGCACAAATAGAAAATCTTATTCCTACACCCAACGAATATCGTAACGCTGCGGGTGCACCTGGACACAGCTACTATCAACAACAAGCCGATTATAAAATGTTATTAACCCTTGAGGATGACACACAAATCTTAAGAGGCACTGAAACCATAACCTATACAAATAATTCACCCGATGCGCTAGAATACTTATGGTTACAACTTGATCAAAACCTATTCGCAAAAACTTCAGACACAAAACTAATTAGCGTAGAAAGAATGGAAGATTTTCGTTCTCTGGAACAAATTGAACGAAAACTATTTGATTATGACGGAGGTTTCAAAATTGAAGAGGTGAAGGCTACAAATGGAGAGGACCTTTGCTACGCCATCAATAAAACAATGCTAAGAATCGACCTCAAACAGCCCTTGAAAACAAATGGGAGCATTTCCTTTAGCATCAAGTGGTGGTACAATATAAATGACCGAATGGCCGTAGGTGGACGTTCAGGATATGAGTATTTTGAGGATGAAGACAATTACATCTACACTATAGCTCAGTTCTTCCCACGAATGTGCGTCTACGATGATGTTTCAGGGTGGCAAAACAAGCAGTTTTTGGGTAGAGGAGAATTCACACTTCCATTCGGGAACTATGACGTCTCGTTAACCGTACCAGGTGACCATATCGTCTCGGCAACAGGAATCCTTCAAAACGAAAGTACCGTTCTCTCTGACACACAGAGAAAGAGACTACAAAAGGCAAGAAAAGCGGATGCACCAGTATTTATTGTAAATCAAGAGGAAGCTGAACAAACAGAAAAAAATAAAGTCAAATCTCTCAAAACATGGCGTTTCAAAGCAAAAAACGTCCGAGATTTTGCTTTTGCCAGTTCAAGAAAATTCATCTGGGATGCCCAAAATACAACCGTAAATGATAGGGATGTACTTTGTATGTCTTTCTATCCGAAAGAGGGTAATCCCCTTTGGGAAAGATATTCCACAAAACTTGTGGCGCATACGGTCAATACCTACAGCAAATTTACAGTGGACTATCCCTATCCTGTGGCTATATCTATACATTCAAAGTCAATCGGCATGGAATATCCTATGATTTGCTTTAACGGTGGTCGACCTGAGGCCGACGGAACCTACAGTGAAAGAACAAAGTATGGAATGTGGGGTGTAATTATTCATGAGGTTGGCCACAACTTCTTTCCAATGATCATTAACTCTGACGAGAGACAATGGACTTGGATGGATGAAGGTCTTAATACCTTTGTTCAGTACCTAACAGAACAGGAATGGGAAAGAGGTTATCCTTCAAGGAGAGGTCCAGCATATAAAATTGCAGATTATATGAGAGGGGATAAATCAAATATCTCCCCCATTATGACCAATTCGGAATCTATAAGACAATTTGGAAACAATGCCTATGGAAAACCGGCAACAGCTTTAAATATATTGAGAGAAACCATCATGGGACGAGCGCTTTTTGACCATGCTTTCAAAACCTATTGCGAACGCTGGAAGTTCAAGCACCCTACTCCTGCTGACTTCTTCAGAACAATGGAGGACGCCTCGGCTGTTGACTTAGACTGGTTTTGGAGAGGCTGGTTCTTTAGCACAGACCATGTAGATATTGCACTATCAGACGTGAAACTTTTCCAGCTAAATACACAAGATCCAACCATTGAGAAAGCTTTTTCAAAAAACCAAAATAGCAATCGAGACATTCACATCGGAGAAACAAGAAATCAAGAGCAAATTAAAGAAACGATAAACGAAAAGGATCAAAACATTGATGACTTTTATGGGACGCGAGATATTTATAAAGTTGATGCCCTTGACTTGAAAGAATATGAAGGATTGAAAAGAAGATTAGATAAAGGGAAATTGGACCTATTGAATGCAGGCTATTTTTTCTATGAGCTGACCTTTAAAAATTTAGGTGGTTTGGTAATGCCGTTAATTATAGAAGTTACCTACACGGACAACACGTCTGAGGTGATTAGAATACCTGCTGAGATTTGGAGGAGAAAAGAGCATATAGTTTCGAAGGTTTTCGTTCTTGAGAAAGAAGTATCAAGCTTTCAGCTTGATCCATTTCTTGAGACGGCAGATACCGATCTACAAAACAATATGTGGCCTAAAAGAGCCCTTCCCTCTCGATATGATCTTTTCCAGCAGCGAAAAATGAGAATGCAACAACGGGAAAACCCAATGCAGAGACAAAAAAGAGTGGACGAACTTCAGGAATAATCCTCTCTTTTTAGTTCTGGTATTCATGAAAAACAAGCGTCCACAAAAACATTTTGAGCAGCACCCGGGATTAATTGTTGGTGTTGGATTTCAAAAAACGGGAACGTCAAGTCTACGGGAGGCATTAAAAGCTTTGGATTTTCGTGTCAAGGATACTACAACAAGAGCGCTAATTCCAATATTAAAAAAAGACTATACCCGAATTCTTAGAATGCTTAGGAACTATGACGCAGTCGAGGATACTCCTTGGTACATGATTTATAAGGAGCTGGACAAATTAATTCCTAATTCAAAGTTCATTCTTACCATTAGGGACGAGGAGAGCTGGTATTCTAGTGTTAAAAGACATATCGGTGATTTGAGATCAGCGAATCACGAGTGGATCTATGGTCGAGGAAAGGGGCTACCCAAAGATGATATGAAAAATACCATTGATGTATACAGCAGGCACAATAAAGAGGTCATTAAATATTTTGAAAGTAGACCCAACGATTTATTGGTACTAGACTTTACTAAAGGAGATGGTTGGGAAAAAATATGCCCATTTCTAAACAAACAAATTCCAAAAACTCCTTTCCCCCACTACAATCAAACATCTAAAAACAAAAGGAAAAATGAAATGAGTAGATTCAGGTTTTGGCGCAAACAAATCAAAAACCACATTAGAATCTGGTATATTGATATATTGGGGCTGTGGGACCATTAAAATTTATTCAAAATAATCTGCCTCTCAACTCTTGAGTAATTCATTTATTTTTAGTCCCAATTAAAAAAATACAATAACATGAATCCTTTTCATCTCGCTATTCCCGTAAAAGACCTAATTGTTACACTTACTTTCTATAAAGAAGTATTAGAATGTAAAGAAGGAAGAAGCGCCGAAAAATGGGTGGACTTTAATTTTTTTGGACACCAGCTAGTGTTGCATGAAAAATCGGATATAGCTGTTAAAGACGGAAAAGGCTCAAATCAAGTCGATGGTCATGATGTACCTATACCACATTTTGGCGTGGTTTTAGACTGGGACGATTGGATAAAGCTTTCTGAGCGCCTACAAGCTCAAAAGATTGAATTCATCATAGACCCCTATATCCGTTTCGAAGGAGAGGTTGGTGAACAAGCAACAATGTTTTTTTTAGATCCCGAAGGAAATGCATTGGAATTTAAAGCGTTTAAGGATATTGGCCAACTCTTTGAGAAATAAAGCTAGCTCAGCGTAAAGAACCCTTTACTTTTTTCGGAAGAAAATTTTCACAGGTACACCTTGAAAGTCAAACTTCTCGCGTAGTCTATTTTCGAAAAATCTTTTGTAGCCGTCTGTAATATATTGTGGCAAGTTACAGAACACAGCAAATGATGGTGCATGGGTTGGAAGCTGCTGAATAAATTTAATCTTTATGTATTTACCCTTCATTGCAGGAGGAGGTGTTGCATGCACAATATCTAACATAATGTCATTTAGCTTTGAAGTAGGAATCTTTTGAATCCTATTTTCATAAACTGTCATGGCCTTCTCAATTGATTTATGAATACGCTGTTTGGTTAATGTAGAGGTAAAAATAATTGGCACATCGTTAAAAGGCGCAAGCTGTTCTCTCAATTTATCCTCATACTTTTTTACGGTATTATGATCTTTATCTAGGAGGTCCCATTTGTTGACTAGAACAACAACACCCTTTGAATTCTTTTCAATCATGTAAAAGATACTTAGGTCTTGCTTTTGTATTCCCTCAGTTGCATCCACCATAAACAAACATACGTCTGAATTTTCTATGGTACGTACAGAACGTAGAACCGAATAATACTCAATATCCTCAGTCACCTTTGCTTTCTTTCTGATTCCAGCCGTATCAATCAAAAGAAAATCAAAACCAAAAGCATTGTACCTCGTGTGAATCGCATCTCTTGTTGTACCCGATATATCGGTTACAATGTTTCTATCTTTTCCCGTAAATGCATTGATTAAAGAAGATTTACCAACGTTTGGCTTCCCTACTATGGCAATGCGCGGCAAACCTGTTTCTTCAAGAATTGAATCGTCCTTACTGTCAAAATAAGAAACCACCTCATCAAGAATTTCACCCGTTCCAGAACCATTTGTTGCAGATAGGTCATAAACTTCTCCGAGACCAAAGGAATAAAACTCTGATGACAAACCAACACGAGCCGTGTTATCCACTTTATTCGCCACAACGATGATGTCCTTATTGCTTTTACGAAGAATCCCTGCAACAACCTGATCCATTTCAATAATACCCGTAGTTGCATCTACCATAAAAAGTATTACTGAAGCTTCATCAATAGCAATTTCTACTTGCTTTCGGATTTCGGATTCGAACACGTCTTCTTTGGTTTTTGCATATCCTCCTGTGTCAATTACAGAAAAGCTACAACCATTCCATTCGCCTTGACCATAAATACGGTCTCGAGTAACTCCACTCACCTCCTTGACAATAGCATCTCTTGATTCTGTCAATCTATTAAAGAGTGTTGATTTTCCGACGTTGGGTCTCCCGACAATTGCAACAATATTTGACATGTCTTCTTTATTTAATATCCGTATTTCTTTAGCTTTTGCTCTGAGCTTCTCCAATCTTTATCGACCTTGACATAGTTTTCTAAGAACACTTTTTTGTCTAAGAACTTTTCTAAATCGATTCTTGATTTCTTCCCTATTTTCTGAAGCATATCTCCCCCTCTACCGATAATGATTCCTTTTTGTGAATCACGTTCGACAATAATTTGAGCACGAATTCTTATGATTCGTTCTTCTTCTTTGTATTCCTCAACTAAAACTTGACAGCTATATGGAATCTCCTTTTGACAGAGCTCGAATATCTTCTCTCGTATAATTTCAGAAATAAAGAAACGCAAAGGACGGTCTGTTAGGTCATCCTTATCATAATAAGGCGGACTCTCAGGAATATGCTTGACAATTTCTTCCCAAAGCTCTCCCACATTAAAATCATGTAAAGCAGATATCGGACAAACCTTCGCATTAGGCAATTGAGCTTGCCAATATTCAATACGTTTAAAGACCTCATCTTGAGAAGATAGGTCTATTTTGTTAATCAGGCAAAATACGGGTACGGATAGCTTCTTAATACGGTCTAGCGTTTTCACATGGTTCATCTGACGCTCCTTTGTGTCAGTTACAAAAAGTAAAACGTCAGCATCCTTTATAGAACCCTGAACACTATCCATCATATTGTCATGAAGCTTGTATGCCGCATTTACAACACCAGGAGTATCCGAAAAAACAACCTGAAGGTCTTCCTCATTCACAATACCAATAATACGATGACGTGTGGTTTGAGCCTTTGAAGTAACTATTGAAACGCGCTCGCCTACAAGGCGATTCATCAATGTTGACTTACCTACATTTGGGCTACCTACAATATTTACAAAACCAGATTTATGCGCCATGCTCATTGATTGAAGCGCAAAGGTACGATATTTAAAATGATGATAGAATGAATGTGTAAAATCAAGCCATTTTCTGACGCTGGATCAAATACTGCTGTAAAATAGGTGCAACACCCTGGGCTACATCTACCTCAATGAAATCGATATGAAGATTTATACAACGCATACGTATTTCATCGAAGTGTTGCCTCAGCTGTTTTTTGTATTCATCCCTGATTTCAAGCGGGTTCAGTTTTAAACGCTCTCCAGTCTCCATGTCAATCAGCTCATGTGGTCTATTTTCAAACTCTAAATCCAATTCCTTTTGGGCATCCATTACCTGAAAAAGAACCACTTCATGCTTATTATGCTTCAAATGCTGCAATGCCTCCACAATTTCGTCAACCTTGTCAGGATCATCGAGAAGATCTGTAAACAAAACGACTAGGCTTCTTTTGGGCGTAAGCTCAGCAATCTCATGAAGTGCTTTTGCTGTTGAAGTATTCTTCCTTTTTGAAGGCTCGTAGGTATTCAAGCGCTCTTCCATCCGCTCATAGAGCTCACGATGATGCCGCTGAGATGATTTTATTTCCGAAACATAATCGACCTGATCTGTAAAAAAAGAAATGCCTACAGCGTCCCTTTGTCTCCGAAGTAATTCCATTAAACTAGCTATGGCATATATAGAAAACTCGAATTTAGAGGCATTTCCTTCACTAAAATACATAGAGCTCGAGGCATCCAGGACAAACAAACAACGCAAATTGGTTTCTTCCTCATACTTTTTAGTGTACATACGTTCCGTACGCGCAAAGAGCTTCCAATCAATATGACGTGTAGATTCGCCGTTATTATACAACCTATGCTCCGCAAATTCGACAGAAAAACCATGGAAGGGGCTTTTGTGCAATCCTGTGATGAATCCCTCGACAACTTGTCTTGCAAGGAGCTCTAGGTTTCCAAAATCGGCAAGTTTGATTCTTTCGATAGGCATACGCTAAAAATAGGGAAATTTTAGCTTTTTAGGGTCTTCTTATACCTTAAATAGGCATTCATTATAATTCCTAAAAAAATGAACAAAACTCCAAGATTCACCATCATATTGAGGCGCTCATCAAAAACAAAATACCCTACAAGCAAGGCATAAACAATACCGAGATATTGAAACGGAATAATCAAGGATGACGAACCAAGATGCAATGCTTTGGTCAGCAAAATTTGAGCAAACTGCGTAAAAATACCAACCAAAAGTAGCAACAGCCACTCCACACCTGCAGGCATTACAAAATCAAATAGGCAAAGTAAAACCATAAATGGTATTGAAACCATCGGAAAATAAAGAACAATAGAAATTGGCTCATCTGTTTTTTTTAGCTTGACAATGGCAGTATAGGCAATTCCTGAAATACTTGCAGAAAGTATCCCGAAACCAATCCAATATGGTTCAAAATAAGTACCGAAATCTTCCGATGTGTAGTTTTGAAATGAAATCAGGCAAACACCCAAAAAAGCGAGCGAAACAAAAATCCATTGAATTTTAAATATCCGTTCTCCAAGTATGAGAAAAGTAAAAAACATTGTAAAGATTGGTGCTAAATATTGAATGACCGCCGCAACAGCAAAAGGCATGTTCTGTATAGTCATAAAAAATAAGGTTAACGCAACCGTTCCCGCTAATCCCCGCAAGATCAACCATTTCTTGTTAACCCCAAAATAGGGCAAGCCTTTTCTGTAAATGATGACCGAGCTAATTACAAAAGAAACAATGGAACGAGACAATACAAGCTCGTGCGCGGGAAGAGATTGAACTTCAAGTTGTCCTAAGGCTAAATTACCACTAAAAAGCTTGACGATAAGGTTGACAACTAAAAAGCATAGTCCAGAAAGAATAACATAAAGGATTCCTTTTTTCACACGTATGGATTCGAATCAGGATTTTTAGTAGCCACCTTTCTTTTTGGATTTATAACCCATACTCGTGAGCATTGTATATATCTTTTCTACAAAATTACCCTGAACTAAAATTACCGCATCCTTTGCTGAACCACCAACACCGCATTTACTTTTCAATTCTTTTCCTAAGACTTTTAAATCTTCTTCTAGACCAATAAATCCTTCAACTAAGGTAACTGCTTTGCCTCCTCGGTTCTTTTTATCTAAAGAAATATACAAGGTTTGTTCACTAGGACTAAGGGTTTCTTCTACCCCATTTCCTTCCTCTTCAAATTGGAAGTCAGGGTTAGTTGAATAAACCACATTAATTCTATTTTTTTTGTTTTTTTTCATGCCAACGATTTAAGTTTGGTAATCTGATGTAAAAGTAATGGATACTTTGTAAGTTAAATATTTAATTTTACCGGAGTAGAACAGAAATATGTCTAAAAAGAAAATCATTACGATTGTTGGTGCTAGGCCACAAATTATCAAAGCATCGGCTATTAGCAGAGCTATTGGTTTGCACTTCAGTGCGGAAATAGAGGAGATTATTGTGCATACTGGGCAACACTATGACCAAAATATGTCACAAATATTTTTTGAAGAGCTAGGCATACCCAAGCCAAGCTATAATATAAATGTGGGTTCTGGAAGACACGGACAGCAGACCGCTAAGATGATAGATGGAATTGAAGAAATCCTAATCAAAGAAAAACCAGATTCAGTTATTCTATACGGCGACACCAACTCAACCATCGCAGGTGCATTGGCGGCCGCGAAAATCCACATACCTGTTGTTCATATTGAAGCTGGACTGCGCAGTTTCAATAAAAAAATGCCAGAAGAAATCAATCGAATTGCATGCGACCACATGTCAAGCTTATTATTCTCACCGACAAAGCAGGGCATTAGGAATCTTCAAAAAGAAGGCTTCAAACTTAAACAAGAGGGAAAAGCAACAATGGACGAACCAAATATGTATCATTGTGGAGATATCATGCTTGACAACAGTATGTATTTTGGAAAAGGTGGAGATGGGGCCACCCCCTTACTTAATTCCTTGGGACTCGTGGCCAATGAATTCATACTATGTACGATACATAGGGATAGTAATACTGATATTGAAGCAAATTTAATCAGTATTATAGAGGCGTTGCTTTCGTGTCAAGAGGAAACTCAAATGAAAATTGTTTTGCCATTACATCCTCGAACCAAAAATAAAATTGAACAGCTCAACGATCATGATTCTGTAGAACGATTTTTAAACAACCCGAATATTACAATACTACCTCCTGCCGGATTCAACGATATAATTGTTTTAGAAAAAAATACAAAATTGATTATTACAGATAGTGGAGGATTACAAAAAGAGGCATACTTTTTCAAGAAACCTTGCGTTATTCTAAGAGATCAAACAGAGTGGGTGGAAATCGTTGAAAATGGGAATGCAATACTCACAGGCGCAGACAACTCAAAAATCAAAAAAGCCATAACTAATCTGCTGACAAAACAAGATTTTACCTACCCCTCTTTGTTTGGTAACGGTCAAGCTGGAAAATTCATTTGCTCTAAAATCTTAAGCGATTTATAATTGATGCTCATATTTGTAGAAAAAGTAAACGAGAGACTAACCTACGCCTTTGATTTTATTTTCAAAGAAAGAGACCTTAATTATATGTTTACCTCTGACGAATCCGAGTTTGAAGAATACTCAGAGGCAAAGTTCAATTATTCGAATAAAAATCTTGGCAATGCTCCCTCTATCGTGCCAAGTTCGATGCTTTTTGAAAATAATATTAAAAATTATTCAATCGACCTATCTGTATTCAACAAAGAAGAATACTTTAGTCTCAATGGCATATGTGATCCGATAGCATGCATATTTTATATTCTCACACGTTACGAAGAATACCAATCTAAATTTAAAGACAAACACGGTAGACACCTCGGTAAAAAATCGATTTTATATCGATTTGGTTGGCATGAAAAAGCCGTATGCGACCGTTGGAGTGAAAATATTTTATTTTTTATTTCTTCACAGACCTCTTTTCGATTTGAAAAGAAAAAATATAGTCCTCAAATTATTCCAACATTTGATATTGATAAAGCTTATGCCTATAAACACAAAGGCATAATCAGAAACATTCTAGGGTATTTAAAAGACCTTTACTCTAATGATACGGGGCGGACAAAAGAACGTAGAATGGTCCTTTCCGGCTCAAAAAAAGACCCTTTCGACAATTACGACAAGATTTTTGATATTCAAAGCAGAGGTTTTGATGTAAAATTATTCTGGATGCTAGGAAATTATGGAAAGTATGATAAAAACATTTCTCATAAAAACCGAAGGCATAGAAGACTCATTCGAAAAATGGATACAATTGCAAGTATTGGTATTCATCCGAGTTATAGATCAAACTCCAATGAGTTTAATATTCACAATGAAATTGAACGCTTGCAAGGTATCATAAAAAAACATGTTAGGTCGAGCCGTCAGCATTATCTAATGCTATTGCTACCGCAAACATATCAACAACTTCTCGAGCAAGAAATCCAGGATGATTACAGCATGGGTTATGCTGATATTATTGGATTTAGAGCAGGTACGGCACGCTCATTTCATTGGTTTGACCTGACGAAAAATAAAAAAACAGCACTGCGCATTCATCCCTTTTGCTACATGGATGGAAGTCTGAACGAATATCTTCAATTGAGTACGAATGAGGCCGAGGAAAGAATTGCTCAGTTATATCTTGAAACTCAGAACTATGGGGGGCAATTTATATTTCTTTGGCACAATGATACCATAAGTGATTACGGCCACTGGGCAGGGTGGTCAAAAGTATTAGAATTTAGCCTTAGGCTTCATGAGCTACAGGTATCTTAAGCTACCATTTCCTATCAAAATCCGCATCTATTAATTGGCTCTTTTCTTCGCTATTCTTAAAGGCGTAATTAAATCCGTTATATACAGAATACCCACCTACTTGTCCCTGCTTATTAATGGCAATAAACCCACACTGTAATCCAGTGACATCGCTGTGCTTCGAGATAATTCTTTCCACAGCAAGTTTGCAGGCAATTTCCGGAGAACGACCTTGACGCATAAATTCAACTACGGTATGGCTTCCAGCAATGCGAATGATTGCCTCACCCATTCCTGTTGCACATGCACCACCCACCTCATTATCCACAAACAATCCTGCCCCAATAATTGGCGAATCTCCAACACGTCCTGCGAGCTTATATGCCCATCCGCTTGTTGTACAGGAACCACTTATGTTGCCGTACTTATCAATGGCAAGCATTCCGATCGTATCATGGTTCTCGTGATTTATTTCAGGTTTTTCAAATTCGTCTTTGTGCTCCTTTTTCCAGGTCTTCCAGTCTTTCTTAACTTCTTTTATTGGTGTTCTAAACTTCTCAAAACCGTAGTCCAAAGCAAATGACTTAGCTCCTCTTCCAACGAGCATTACGTGCTGTGTGTGTTCCATTACGGCTCGTGCGACCGAAATCGGATGTTTGATACCCTCC